>Ga0129308_1000635_pt1 | contig 48519 bp, 56 predicted proteins | sample L827metagenome_FD_94440 | JGI IMG/M metagenome (GOLD analysis project Ga0129308, IMG submission 94440) | Ring-tailed lemur group fecal microbial communities from Wisconsin, USA - L827 metagenome | ecosystem: Host-associated > Mammals > Digestive system > Large intestine > Fecal | place: USA... | reverse complement strand
GAAGACTACGAGGTAGATAGGCCTGAGGTGTAAGCACAGAGATGTGTTCAGCTGACAGGTACTAATAGACCGGAAGCTTAACCAATAGAATTGTCAGCAGGCTGCCAATTCATAGAAATATGCTAAAGCATATTTCAGAGAATGTTTCTAGAGCAGCATATTTCGCAGAAAATGTTTTTAAAGAGGATACAGTCCTTGGTGTTCGGTTTTGAAGGTATGACTTGAAAAATTTTATTCTCAAGTGTATACTTGTAAATGGATTTTGGCCTGGTGGCTCAGCTGGTTAGAGCGCCGCCCTGTCACGGCGGAGGTCGTGGGTTCGAACCCCATCCGGGTCGTTTAATAAAAAATATTCTATGCATTTGGGATCTTAGCTCAGCTGGGAGAGCATCTGCCTTACAAGCAGAGGGTCATAGGTTCGAGCCCTATAGGTCCCATTTATTCCGCAAATGGAATATTTTTTATTGCCGATGTGGCTCAATTGGCAGAGCAGCTGATTTGTAATCAGCAGGTTATCGGTTCGAGTCCGATCATCGGCTTATGATAGAAATATCATATGGATGGATTCCCGAGTGGCCAAAGGGGACAGACTGTAAATCTGCTGCAAATTGCTTCGGTGGTTCGAATCCACCTCCATCCATTAGCCGAAAGGCAACAATTTAATAACGCGGGGTGGAGCAGTCTGGAAGCTCGTCGGGCTCATAACCCGAAGGTCATAGGTTCAAATCCTGTCCCCGCTACTCAAATGCCCAGATAGCTCAGTTGGTAGAGCAGAGGACTGAAAATCCTCGTGTCACTGGTTCGATTCCGGTTCTGGGCATTTTTTTATGTTATTTGGATATACTGTTGATTATGGGCCACTAGCTCAGGTGGTAGAGCACTTGACTTTTAATCAAGTTGTCCGGGGTTCGAGTCCCCGGTGGCTCATTATCAAAAATACCCGGAATGCCTTTAGAAATAAGGCATTTCGGGTATTTTAATTTGGATTTTAGCAGAGCAATTAATGTAAAATAATGTTATAGCATTTTTATAGCATAGAGATAATTTTATAGCAAAATTATAGCGAGATAGCCTTGTCCAATTTTTCTTGAACAGCTTCTTTTTGTTCATCCAAGTGAGCATATACTTCCATGATCATTTTCAAATCTGAATGGCCCATTAGGTCAACAGCCTTTTTTTGGCTTATGCCAGAGTAGTACAACATGGTGCAATAATTGTGTCTAAATATATGGGCGGTTAGTCCTGTTATAGGACATGGACCGATCTGGTTTTCTTTTTCGGATGTGACAACATCATTCATTTTTTTAACGATCTTTTTCCACATTCTGACATATTGTGTCTTAGAAATCGTTTCATGGTTTTTCCCGGGAAAAAGGTAAAAAAGGTATCAATTGACTTTAAAAAGTCCCTCAAAAAGGCTGTGGCGCTTTCTGGAATGGGTATACATCGGTTTCCGGCATCAGATTTTGCACCTTCCTTGACAATTGGGATATTCACATTAAAGACTATTGTTTTATTAACAATAAGAATTTTATGTTTCAAGTCAATATCTGCTTTAGTTAATGCCAATGTTTCCCCACGTCTGAGTCCAAAATAAAACAGCAGCATTACGAATGCTTTTTCTGGAGGAGTGAAATCAGCTTTTTTAATTGCTTCTTTTTCTAAATCAGTAAGTGCCCTTCGCTCTGATTTATGTCGTTTGAGAAGGGCGACTTTACTAGCAACATTTTCTGTAAGTAATTTGTCATCTATTGCGCTATTCAGTATCTGTACGATGGTCATTTTGATGATTTCGCATATACGGGGATGATTTTGATTATCATTGATTAGTTTTTGCACATCAGATTTCCGAATTTTGTTTAATGGCAAATCTCCCAATTCCGGTTTAATATAATGATTAACAGCATTATTATACATAGCCTTTGTATTTATTCCTGCAGATGCCTTATAGGTTTTTAGCCAACTATCTGCATATTTCTTTAAAAGAGTGTCAGAACTCTTGACCATTTCGCCAGACTTGAGCTTTATCTTTAAGTCAGTAATTTTCTATTTTAGTTCTTTTTCGGTTTTTGCAGACAAAAATATATTGTTTGCCTTTCCATTTGCTTTATACCCTACCATTACGGTTGTAGCATATCGACCATCTGATCTTTTTTTGTACTTTCCCATATCATACCTCCTTAAAAATGTGTATAAAAATAACAGCCCGTGAACTTATGTTCACGGGCAAGCTGTTCCCGAAGATGATACAATAACTCTGTCAAAAGTTTGGTTAATACCATCTTCGGTATTGCCTGTATGAACCGTTCCTGTTGGTGCAGGGGCGGTTTTTATTTTATATTTTCCACTTGTGACCACACGACTGGCATACTGCATAAGTCACTGTTTGATCTTTTTTTCTAACTAATAATGGAATAAGTATTAGCCATCCAATGCAAGAAATAGCTAAAAAAATATATAATATAACCATTAAACAACCTGTCTTTTTCTGTTCTGTAACAGTTTGATATTCTATATTTCCACCATGACATTTTGGGCATATCCTTTTTGGTTTTTGGGTTCCTGTATTATCAATTGGTTTATTAGGTGATGAATTGGAATAATAATTATTAATAATAGTTTCACTTTCATCATTTATGTTTGTTTCATTGCTTTTTAAATCAGCACCGCAATTAGGACAAAATTTTCCATTTGCTTCAGTTCCACAGTTAGGGCAAAACATAATCTAACCTCCTATTCAGAAAATATGTACTCAATAGATTCTTTAATGCTTTCTATACTTTCGTCTACGCTTTCCTTTCTTTCGTCTGCTGAATCACCTAATCCATCTTCAAATCCTTCCTTGAATGCATCTTCTAATGAATCATACTCTTTTTGCGTTGCGGTAGGTGTAGGTGAAAAAGAAGGAGCACTTTCAATAACAGTATTTGTGTTTGTATTTGTATTAGTATCAGATTTAGGAGATGCAGCAGATGCAATTATTATTAAAATAAAGAAAACCGTTATTGCTATTCTTACAGCTTTTGGAAAATCTTTTTTTACCCACATCCTTATTAATCCAACAGGGAAAAAGAATATAAGCCATAAAATTGTAACTCCTGGGCCGGTATAATGATATGTACTCTTTTTCTTTTTTTCTGTTTTTGGCGCAGTTACATTATTTAAATTTTTTTGAGACAATACATTTCCATTCGTATAATAATTATTAATTATAGTTTTGCTTTTATTATTTATATTAGTTATACTTTTTTCTTTAGGCATTTCGGAGCCACAGTACTCACAAAAATTTCCGGTAACTTCAGCCCCACAATTTGGACATTTCATTTTAATTCCCCTTCCTCATAAGTGCGCTTTATGCTCTATCTCTTGAACATCTTCCTTTTCAAAATCATTGTTTTTAATATGATTCATCTCCTGCATAAAAACTTCTTTTTGCTTAGCACGATTCAACTTTGCATCAATAAAAATTGTATACGAATCATCCGAATTGTGCCAAACACTACCAAGACCCCCTTCGGCATTTCCCAGTAATATCACATTATATTGAATTCCCCTATAGTACACTTTTAAATATCTCCTTCTTCCATTTCTCGTAATTCTTTTAATCGTTTTGCATAAGCAATTAATCTATCTTTATCTGTACTTCTATATACATCAAAAAGTATTTTATCTTTTTCAAACATTTCCTGTGCTGTGGCGGCGGTTTCTTCATTATTTATTTTAGTATATGTACTGACAAGGTTTACTATTTCAGCGGTTGCACCGTTTTTAACCGGACTACAATTTATAATCAATATATTCATATCTATCTCCACAAATTAGATTTATTAATTAAAATTCCGGGCAAGCCATTGGGCAACGCCATCGTCCTTGTTAGATAAAATAATATCTGTAGCGTATTTTTTTAAATCTTCATGAGCATTTTCAACTGCATAACTTTCGTCAGCTAATTCAAACATATCTATATCATTTTTTCCATCGCCAAAAGCAACTATTTTTTCACATCCTAATAATGACTTTAATTGTCTTACAGCATTTGCTTTTGAGGTATTTAAAGGCATAATCTCCAGCCATTGTTCGTTTGTATATATATCTGTCTGATAGACACAATGAAATAAGCTCTTATATTTTTCATACAATGGTTTAAGTTTGTGAGGCTCATCTATACAAGTGATATAGAAAAGGTTTCCTGATTTCAAATCAGTGACCGAGTTTACTACATTAGTACGAACATCCCCTTTTCTACTATTCAGAAATTTTTGCATTCCCTCTGTACACAGTTCGGGTACGAATGAAAATTTCTCTTTTCCGTCTATATGTGCATATACTATAGGATAAACTTTATTTTCAAATAAATCATCTATCACTTCATACACAGAAGAATCAAAATAGTTTGCAATCAGGATAGATTCCGTTACATTATCAATCACAAATGCTCCGTTGTATACAATTAGCGGAATTTTTGCAACTATTCCCTTAGTTGCTTTTTTAGCTGTTATCAATGACCGAGCAGTTGCATAGGAAAAAATCATCCCTTGTTCAGTTAAATCATTTATCACACTATTTGTAAAGTCTGAAGTTCTCTCATTGTTTCTTAATAATGTGCCGTCCAAATCGGATACATATAAAGTTTTCATACTTTTATCTCGTGCAATTTCCAGTTGTTGATTTCTACGATATATACATTGTATCACTCAGATATGAATTTTCCATCATAATCCTACCCTATACGAAATGGCACAGATAGCCATCCTGCTTATGTGGCAGACAAGCGTGCAAAAGCAGCAAGTGCTTCCGTTCTCGAATAGTTTGGTATTTTCTTATATCTGCTTGTATCGTTTTATATCGTCACAGAAAATTCAGGCACCATTTGGGCACTAAAGCCTTAAAAATTATCATTGTTTTTGGGTGTCGTAAGCTACTAAAAAGTCAGTATTTTTAAGTATTTCTGCCGTTTAACATTTTTCAATACCATAAAATCAAATACTATTTTTTATATCTTCCATTTATGGCCGCATGACTGACATACCGCATAGGTAACAGTTTGATCTTTCTTTCCGACTAATAACGGTATAAGTATAAGCCATCCAATACAAGATATGGCTAGAAATATGTATATCAGAACCATGAAACAGCCTGTCTTTTTTTGTTCTGTTACTGTTTGATAACTAATATTTTCCCCGTGACATTTAGGGCATATTCTTTTTGGTTTTGATGAATTAATATTTGTTTCATTTCTTTTTAATTCAATGCCACAATTTGGGCAAAATTTCCCATTTGTTTCTGTACCGCATTTAGGGCAAAACATAGAAAAACCTCCTTATTTTAAAATAAATAATCAATAGCGTAGAGTTGCTATATAAAAGTAAAGCTGGTAATTAAGAAATATTATAACAAAGAAAGAAGTTTTTACAAGCTATTGATTATAAAGTTTTGTAATAATGGTTTAAAAGCAGCATTTTTGGCATATTTACATGTATCCTGCAGTATCTGCGTATAAGATGGCTATGCTACTTTTTTGAAAAGAGATTGGTTTTTGAATGTTGCTCAGTATAATATAATTGAACAGTATTCAATGGGCTGGCGATATGGAAAATTTGAAATGTCAAAGGTCACATGTATGACGTCAGATAAGTAGATGAAATATATGCTTATGATATATGGTGTATTTTTCTAAGCGAAAGGATGAGTTGGATATGATGTATCAAGATATTCTGGACAAGCTTGTGGATAAATGTAAAGAAATATTTGATGGAAATCTTACAGGGGTATATTTACATGGATCAATGGCGATGGGATGCTTCCATCCACATACAAGTGATATGGATTTCATTATCGTGATTGAAAAGGAACTATCGGATGAGCAGAAACTGAAATTTATGAATGAAGTGGTAGAGCTGAATAAGTCAGCTCCCGGCAAAGGGATTGAACTGAGTATTGTGAAGAAAATGTATTGTCAAAAATTTATTTATCCCACTCCCTTTGAACTGCATTTTTCCAATATGCATCTGCAGTGGTTTATGGCGAAGCCTGCGGATTATATCAGTAAAATGAAGGGAACCGATAAGGATTTGGCAGCACATTTTACGATTATAAAGGATTACGGAGTTGTTTTGTATGGTGCCAAAATAGATAAAATATTTGGGGATGTGCCAAGAGAAGATTATCTGGACAGTATTTGGTGCGATATTGAGGGAGCCAAAGAAGATATTACGGAAAATCCGGTGTATGTAATTTTGAATCTGTGCAGGGTGGCAGCCTTTCTGAAAAGTAACCTGGTTATTTCTAAAAAGCAGGGAGGAAAATGGGCATTACAAAATCTTGCAGGCGAATATCAGTCTTTCATTACAGCGGCATTACAAAGCTATGCTTCGGGGACTGAAATGCAGGTGAGCAAAGCCGAAGCACAGAAATTTGCCGATGATATGCTTCTGATGATAAAGGAAATGATGATTGGGATTTAGCCTTTGCAAGGAATTTTTTAGGAAATAATATATAAATACATTTTGTTGCAGGTGTATAATAAGCCAAAAGGAGGAAGCTTATATGTTACCTGATAGAACAAAAGCTGAGGAAATGCTTCTGGAGGCAGAGAGCAGGAACCCCGGTCCATGGGGAAATCACAGCAGGATGGTCGCCAAATGTGCGCAAAGGATTGCGGTAAATTGCGGGATGGATGAGGAGAAGGCCTATATTTTGGGGCTTTTACATGATATTGGAAGGCGATATGGTGTTACATATCTTGCCCATGTTACAGACGGATATAAATACCTGATGGCGCTTGGGTATGATGAGCCTGCAAAGGTGTGTATTACCCATTCCTTTGCGGAAAAGGATATCAGCGGCTATATCGGTAACAAAGACGTTTCGGATGAGGACTATGCGCTGCTGTTAAGGCTTCTTAAGTTATATGAATATGATGATTATGACAGGTTGATTCAGCTATGCGACAGTATAGCATTTCCCGACAGGGTAGTGGATTTAAAAACGCGTATGGATGATGTGGAGAGAAGGTACGGCGCTGCTTATCCCCTGAGTAAGCGTCAAAAGAATTATGAGCTTAAACGGTATTTTGAGAAAAAGATGGAAAAGGATTTGTATGAAGCGGTAATGGATTGTTCGCAAAATTAATATGATCCCTCCAAAGTGACAAATTCTTTAAATGTAATCTGTCTACTTTGGAGAGATCATGCAGGTCTTTAAAATATATTATTCTAATTGATCAATGTAGCTTTCAGATCACTTATCATCTGATTTAATCTTTCAGCCTGTTGTGTCATTTTCAGGATATCGGAGGTGTTGTCTTCGATCATATCTGAAATGCTGGCAAACTGATTATTTTCAGCTTGAATTGCTTCAAGTATTTCTTCATTAATTGTTACAGTGGTTTTGATAATATTATTCTGGTCATTCCTTACCTGATCCATTTTAGTAATACCATTAAGAGACTCTTTAATGATTGCCATCATGTCGCTAATTTCTGCAAAGGTTGTGACGAAGGTCTCATTCTGGCTTTCCAGATTGGTTGTGCTGTCTTCCACGGATAAAACCATTTCTTTTGCATTGGTCTGCAATTTATCAATCACATCCTGAATATCACTTAGAGACTGTTTCGTATTAGAGGCCAGACCGCTGACGGATTCCGCTACAACAGCAAATCCCTTACCTGCTTCTCCGGCTCTTGCAGCTTCAATGGAGGCATTTAGAGCAAGCAGTCCGGTTTGTGAGGATATTTCACTAATTACATTTAATGCAATTCCGATTTCGTCAACACATTTCACTAATATTTCAGACATATTTTGTGTGTTTTGCAAGGCTTCAGTTACAGCCTGGTTTTTAATTTGAAGTTCCTTTAAGAGAACTTCATTATTTTCCGATCTTTCCAACAGCTTGTGAGAAATTTCTTCTACAGAGGATATATGTTTATCTAATTCTAATGAACAGGCCTCAAGAGAAGCCATGTTTTCTTTACTCTTTTCCGTTTTAGCTAATACATTTTGGCTTTCTGCCAGGAGAGATTCGCTGGTGGCCGATAATTCCTCTGTTGAGGAGCTTTCATTTTGAGATATTTCAGATAATACAATACTTGTTCTGTTTAAATCCTCTGCTAAGGAGGAGGCAGTTGAGAGAATCTTTTCCATACGGGAATTGTTTTCCTCCAACTGATCTTGTTTGACATTGATCAGACGGTTGCCGACCAGATATGTAAAGAGTAATATTGAGGAAACGGAAAGAACTACTCCTATAATTCTAAGTATCATTTCGGGTACAATGTATTCGTCAAAGACAGGCAGGATAGTGTCCATTCTGATAACGCTGGATACGGTTATGGAGACTAAAACGATTACAGATGACACTAAGACCATTTTAAAATCCAGAAAAAATGCCATTAAAATTAAAAAGAAAAAGGTAAATCCCCAAAACTGTCTGGAAGGAACCATATAGGAAATGAAGTTAAACTGAATAGACATAACTAAAACAACAAAAATCTTTCCAAACCTTAGCATATTAGGCCTGATTCTTTTTTCGCCGTTTTCGTTCACTTCATAAGAATGAAAAATAAAATATAATCCGATCAAAAAGTAAATAATACAGGTTGCTACAAATATTCCTAAAGCCATTCCGGAAATGTCAGGATAAAATCCCAGCAGCTTCAGAGCGGCAAAGGTGGCACCGGCACATAAGCATGCGCTTGTAATGACAAGTATGACAAGAGTAAATGCTTTATTCATGTACTCTTCAATAATGTTAGTATTCATGTTGTTGGACCCCCTAAAATAATTATATAATGTTGGAAAATTATTGTATCATATTTTTTTGACAAAAACTATGGTAATATTCCTTTTCTTTGCATTACAATATGTTTATTTGGAATAGAATTTGGATATTTCATGAAAGTTCCTGACAGGACTGGGCATGTAATGGCTTGAAAAACTTGCTTTTTTCTTCACTTTATAGTATCTTTGAAAAGTGATTTTTTATATGAGGAAGAGGATTATGAAAAGGTTTATTTTATTATTTTTAATTTGCGGCCTGTTTGCAAGTATTGCGACAGGTTGTGCTGACGTGGCTGTAAGCAGCTTTGGTGCTGATGCAGTGTCCGAGGAGGAAGCCGATTACGCAGCACAGGTGGCGCAGACAGCAGCTCCCATGGAGGAGGGTTATTACATGGTGGAGGGAACCCTCCGTAAGATGGACAAAGACAGCATCACACTGGAGACGGAGGAAGGGCAGGTATTGCATTTTGACCTTGCGCCGGAAACAGTAATTTACAGCGGTGAAAATGACGAATTTGTAAGCGGACAGAGGATCAGGGTGGTATTTGACGGAGACATTGGTGAGAATGGAATGGAGAAGGTCTCTGTTATTGCCGTGACGAATGCGGAAGCTTAGAAAGTTTTTGATTTTTGGGATATTCGGTGTATTTGAATCGTTATATATGGTAAAATAAATAACGATAGGCTCTATGGTTCAAATATGTAGGAGACTGCATAATGAAAGAAAAAAGTATAAGAAAATTGGAAAAGCTGAGAAGAAAGCATGAAAAAAAGCGGGAAGTATATAGGCTTCTTCAAAAGCATGCTTCGGATATCCTGCAATCGGAAAATTTTAAAAGCACAAGAAATTATATTCAGCATGGCTCTATTCCGGTTCATACTCACTGCATAGATGTGGCTGGCAAGAGTATTGCCATAAGCAAGTTTTTGGGGATTCACTGCAGTGAAAGAGAACTGATAAGGGGAGCGCTTTTGCATGATTATTTTCTTTATGACTGGCATGACAGGAATAGGGAAAATTATCAAATGCTGCACGGATTTTATCATCCCGGAATTGCACTTAGAAATGCTGATCGGGAATATGAGTTGACTCTGCGTGAGAAGGACATTATCAAAAAACACATGTGGCCCTTGACCGTAGTGCCGCCTCTTTGTCGGGAAGCATGGATTGTGACGACTGCTGATAAATATTGTTCGTTATTGGAAACGCTGCGTCTACATCAGGGAGCGGGAAGAGCAAGGGTAAGGATACGGGTAAGTGAATGAGTGGGAGACTGTATGAAAATCTAAAAAGGTACAGTGACAGTGATTTTTATCCCTTTCACATGCCGGGGCATAAGCGAAATAAGGAAAGCGGGCCCTTAAATGAGTTTTTTAGGCAGGATATTACGGAAATTGACGGATTTGATAATCTGCATCAGCCGGAAACGATAATTCGGGATGCCCAATATAGAGCAGCACAGCTTTATCATTCAAAAGAAACCTATTTTTTGATTAATGGTAGTACATCCGGTATTTTAAGTGCTGTTTCGGCAATAGCGGGACGGGGAAATAAGCTGATTATAGCAAGGAATTGCCATAAAGCCGTATACCATGCGGCTTTTTTAAATCACATGGAGCTGAGGTATGTATCTCCTGCAGTTAATGAGGAATATGATATTGCGGGGGAAATCACAGCGTCACAGATTGAAAAGGAAATTTGTTCTATTACAGAGCAAGCGGGAATATCAGCTTTGAATGCAGGGGATGAAATTGCCGGTGTGGTGATTACCTCTCCAACCTATGAAGGAATTGTTTCCGATATCAGGACGATTGCAGATTTGGTACATCAATACCATCTGCCGTTGATCGTTGACCAGGCACATGGGGCTCATTTTGGATTTCATCCGTCTTATCCGGAAAATGCGGTTAGCCAAGGGGCTGATTTTGTAATTCACAGTGTTCACAAGACCTTACCGGCGCCTACGCAGACAGCGCTTCTTCACAGAAACGGAGAACTGACAGACGGGGAAAGGCTAAAGAAATATTTGCGGATTTATCAAAGCAGCAGCCCTTCTTATCTTCTTATGGCAGGGATTGATGAGGCGCTGTTTCTTGTAAAGCGTGAGGGGAAAGACCGGCTTGAACAGCTCCTGCATTTTAGAAATGAATTGTTTCATGCGCTGGAGCATTGTAAATGCATCAGGGTATGTCCCGATACGGAACCGGGAAAGCTTGTCATATCCGTTAAAAATTCATCTGTAACAGGAAAGCAGTTATACCAGATATTGAGGGAGAAGTATCATTTACAGATGGAAATGGCTTCCGGCACTTATGTGCTTGCTATTTTGACTATGATGGATACGGAGGAAGGCGTTAAGAGGCTTATTAATGCACTTCTGGAGATTGATGCAGGCCTGCAGCAGGATAGGGAAGAAAACGTGCCCATGTCATTCTCAAAGCAGTTGCCCGACGCAAAAATGAATATATGGGATGCGTTTCTTGCATCCTGTCGGGATATGGATATTAGAGATGCAGAGGGTGAAATAGCTGCAGATTTTGTAAATCTTTATCCGCCGGGGATTCCGCTTTTGGTGCCCGGTGAAGTGATAACGAAACAGGTTTTGGATATTATTATGGAATATCACAAGCATGATTATACTGTTTCGGGAATTGATGATAATAAGGTAAAGGTGGTTGTCTTAGGGTAATCTAAGAAAAAGGAGAATAGATATTAATATGCGTAAAACGAAAATTATATGTACAATAGGACCTGCCAGCGAGAGCGAGGAAAAGCTAAGAGAATTAATGCTTGCAGGAATGAATGTGGCACGTTTCAATTTTTCTCATGGAACGCATGAGGAGCATAAGAAAAAATTTGACAGAGTGATAAAGGTGAGTAATGAGCTGGGACTTCCGGTAGCTACATTATTAGATACCAAGGGGCCGGAGATTCGACTTAAGGATATTGAGGGCGGCAGAACAGAGCTTGTAAACGGGCAGAAGTTTATCCTCACTACGGATGAGGTACTTGGGAACAATGAGAAGGTTTCCATTACCTATAAGAACCTTAAAAATGATATTTCTGTGGGAACCACGATTTTAATTGACGATGGTTTGATTGAAATGGTTGTGGATGAGATTGATGAAGCCGATATAATATGTACAGTGATTAACGGAGGACCGATTTCCAATCATAAGGGTGTTAATGTGCCGGGAGCTGCATTATCCATGCCTTACATCAGCGAAGTGGACAAAAGTGACATTATGTTTGGCTGTGATATGGGTTTTGATTTTCTTGCGGCATCATTTGTCAGGTGCAGGGAGGATATTCTGGAGGTCAGAAAGATCCTTGATGAGCATGACAGTCATATGAAAATCATTGCTAAAATTGAAAATATGCAGGGGATTCGCAACTTAGAGGATATCCTGACTGTTTCTGACGGTATTATGGTGGCAAGAGGCGACATGGGTGTGGAGATTCCCATGGAGGAGGTGCCGGTAGTCCAAAAGAGAATGATTAAAATGGCGGAGGCTCAGGGTAAGCATGTAATTACAGCTACACAAATGCTGGAATCTATGATTAAAAATCCCAGACCTACCAGAGCGGAAGCTACAGATATTGCCAATGCAATTTATGACGGAACCACAGCGATTATGCTTTCCGGTGAGAGTGCGGCAGGTCTTTATCCTGTGGAAGCTGTAAAGACTATGGCCAAAATCGCTGAGCGTACGGAGCAGGATATTGATTACGCCGGACGTATGAAGAGGAAGGAAAACATTGACAGCTTTGATGTAACTACTGCTATTTCTCATGCTACCTGCACGACAGCAATTGACTTAAAGGCAGCAGCGATTATTACGGTCACGATTTCAGGCTTTACCGCAGGAATGATTTCACGTTATAAACCCGGCTGCCCGATTATTGCATGCAGTGTCAGCCCTAAGATATGCAGACAGCTCAGCCTTTCCTGGGGGGTAATTCCCATTTGGATTGCCAGAGAAAATACTGCCGATGATTTGTTTGACGAGGCGGTTCGTGCAGCGGAAGAGGCAGGCTATATTAAGAAGGGTGATAAGGTGGTTCTTACAGCGGGCGTGCCCCTTGGAATATCGGGAAGAACCAATATGCTGCGTGTTGTTGAGGTTTAAATTCAATGGGAAAAATGATATACTTAATGGGGAAAAGCTCCACAGGAAAGGATACGGTTTATAAAGAGCTCCTTTCCTGTGAGCAACTGGAGCTTAAAAGGATTGTCCCATATACCACCAGACCGATACGAATCGGTGAAGAAGAAGGAAAAGAATATCACTTTACGGATGATGCCGGATATGAGCAGCTTGTGGCGCAAGGCAGGGTGATTGAGGCGCGGGTGTATCATACATATCATGGATTGTGGCGTTATTTTACGGTGGATGACGGAAATATTGACCTTGACAGGTACAATTATCTCATTATAGGAACATTGGAATCTTATCTGAAAACATCGGAGTATTTTGGAAAGGATAAGGTGCTGCCGGTGCTTTTGGAGCTTGATGACGGCATCAGGCTTTTGAGGGCACTTGACAGAGAACGAAAGCAGGACAATCCGCGTTATCAGGAAATGTGTAGGAGATATCTTGCGGATGCAGAGGATTTTTCGGAGGAAAAGATTCAAAAGGCAGGAATTACGGGAAGATTTTCCAATGATAATTTGGCAAAATGTATTGCGGAAATCAAGGAATACGTTCAAAATAATCTATAAGAACAGGGGGTGACCGGTTTGGATATTAAAGTGAATCAGACAACACCTGTGGCGCAGCCTGAGGCAGCAGCGCCGGTGAGGGAAGCGGATGGCGCCTTTAAGTTCACACTGGTCAGCCATATTGAAGAGCAGGAGCTTCAGGCAAGGCTTGGGACCTTGATGGAGGAAATCACCATGCAGGGTGACAAGCTTGCCAAAAAGCGTGATATCAGAGACATGAAAAGATATCGGGGGCTGATTAAGGATTTCATGAATGAGATTGTCAGCCGTTCTCATTCCTTCAGCCGTGAAAATTTTTTGGACCGCAAGGGCCGTCACAGGGTTTACGGAATTATCCGCCTGGTAGATGAAAATCTGGATGCACTGGCACAGGAGCTGATGAAGGATGAGCAGGATCATCTTGTTATTCTTTCAAAAATTGGGGAAATTAGAGGACTTTTATTGGATATCCTTACCTAAGCCGGGAAACCGAAGCTGCGGTAGTATAGGAAAGAGGGAGGGTATATGAGCAGATTTGTTGATATTGTGGGACAGGAGCAAATAAAGGAGCATTTACAAAATGCGGTAAGAATGAATAAGGTTTCTCATGCTTATATTATTAATGGTGAGAGAAGTTCCGGCAAGGAATTTATTGCCAAGACCTTTGCTATGGCACTGCAGTGTGAAAACAGGCAGGATGCGGAGCCATGTCAGGAATGCCATTCCTGCAAGCAGGCGCTTAGCGCAAATCAGCCGGATATTATATTTATTACCCACGAAAAGCCTGGTACCATCAGCGTGGATGATATCAGAAGCCAGATCAACGGTGATATTGCCATTAAGCCTTACAGCAGCCCGCGGAAGATCTACATTATGAATGAAGGGGAAAAGATGACTATTCAGGCGCAGAATGCCCTGTTAAAGACTCTGGAAGAACCGCCGGAATATGCGGTTATCCTTATCCTGACTACCAATGTGGATTCACTGCTGCCTACCATTTTAAGCAGATGTGTGGTTTTGAATATGAAGCCGGCGTCCGATTCCCAGATAAAGCAATTTTTGATGGAGCATATGCAGATACCGGATTACAAGGCGGATATCTGTACTGCCTTTGCAAGAGGAAATCTGGGCAAAGCAAAGATGCTTGCCGGAAGCGAGGAATTTGACAAGGTTAAGGAAGAAGCCATTACCCTGCTTAAGTACATCAATGAGATGGAAATAAGCGAGATCGTTGCTGCCATCAAAAAAATCAATGAATATAAGTTTGATGTAAATGATTATCTGGATATTCTATCCGTGTGGTATCGTGATGTGCTTTTGTTTAAGGCGACTCATGATGCAAACCACTTGATTTTCAGGGAGGAAATACAGTATATTAAGAAAGTAGCTGACAGAAGTACTTACGAGGGAATTGAACTGATCATCGATGCCCTTGAAAAATCAAAGCAGAGATTGAATGCTAATGTAAATTTTGACTTGGCTATGGAGCTTCTGCTTTTAACGATCAAAGAGAATTGAGTGAGGTTGATAGATTTATGATTAATGTAATCGGTGTGCGGTTTAGAACCGCCGGAAAGATATATTTTTTTGATCCCGGTGAGCTTGATATTAAGCGTGGCGATCATGTAATTGTAGAGACCGCAAGAGGAATAGAATATGGAACTGTAGTGGGAGATCCCAGAGAGGTTGAGGATGATAAGGTAGTGCAGCCTTTAAAGCCGGTTCTCCGTATTGCCACCCAGAGAGATGACGAGCAGGAGGCCGATAACAAGCGGAAGGAAAAGGATGCTTACAAGATTTGTCTGGAGAAGATTCAAAAGCATGGCCTTGAGATGAAGCTTATTGATGCGGAGTATACCTTTGACAATAATAAAGTATTGTTTTATTTTACGGCGGACGGACGTATTGACTTTAGAGAGCTTGTTAAGGATTTGGCTGCGGTATTTAAAACCAGAATCGAATTGCGCCAGATTGGTGTGAGAGATGAGACAAAGATTTTAGGCGGTATCGGCATCTGCGGAAGAGAGCTTTGCTGCCACAAGCATTTATCCGAGTTTGTGCCCGTGTCCATTAAGATGGCAAAGGAGCAGAATCTGTCCTTAAATCCTACTAAAATATCAGGTGTGTGCGGAAGATTAATGTGCTGTCTTAAGCATGAGGAAGAAACCTACGAGGAATTGAACCGGAGGTTGCCTAATGTGGGGGATCATGTTACCACAGAGGACGGCTTAAAGGGTGAGGTGCACAGCGTTAATGTGCTTAGACAGCTTGTGAAGGTTATCGTTGAAGTAGGTGACGAAAAGGAAATTCAGGAATATCGTGTGGATCAGCTTCGCTTTAAGAGAAAGCACAGGCATAATAAGCTAGATGTTCAGGATGCGGAATTGAAGGAGCTTGAAAAGCTGGAGAAGGAAGAAGGCAGATCAAAGCTTGACGATAATTAGGATTTCTGCGGAGGACAGGTAATTGGTAACGCTGAAAGAGAATGAGCGAATTGACGATTTGCAGAGAAATCACTACAGGATTATTCAGGATCCTAAGCGGTTTTGCTTTGGGATGGACGCAGTACTGCTCTCCGGTTTTGCCAGAGTAAGGGAAGGGGAAAAGGTTTTGGATATGGGAACCGGAACCGGTATTATTCCGATTTTGCTGGAGGCAAAGACAGGGGCAGCTCATTTAACAGGACTGGAAATTCAGGAAGACAGCGCTGATATGGCGCGAAGAAGTGTAGCCCTGAACCATCTGGAGGACAAAATAGAAATTGTAACAGGAGATATTAAGGAAGCAGTCGGTCTCTTTGGCGCTGCTTCTTTTGACGTTGTAACCTGTAATCCGCCATATATGACGGAAAATCACGGACTTACCAATCCGGAGGCGCCTAAGGCCATTGCACGACATGAGCTTTTGTGCACTTTAGAGGATGTGATTTCCCAGGCAGCAGGATTGCTTAGACCGGGAGGAAATTTTTTTATGGTGCACAGGCCCTTCCGGCTTGTAGATATTATGGTTTTGCTGAGAAAATACAGGCTTGAGCCCAAGCGGATGAGAATGGTGCACCCTTTTGTGGATAAGGAGCCTAATATGGTACTGATAGGGGCAAGCAGAGGCGGAAACCCTCGTATGACGGTAGAGAAGCCATTGATTGTATATCGTGAGCCGAATTTATATTCTGATGAGATATATGATGTTTATGGATATTGAGTAAATACTGTATGGATGCCTTTCGATGGAGATATACTTATGATTTCAGGTAGAGTACCCGGGAAAAATCAAACATTGTTGTTGCTGCTATTGTTGCTTTTGGTCTGTCTTAGCTGGGGCTGCGGCAGGAGGGCTGATGAGAGCACACAGCCGGTTGGGGATGAAAAGGACGTATCGATTGACGGATCGAATGAGGCTATGCGGCCTGCTGAGACGAATGAGGATATACAGAGAGACGATTCTGATGAGGCTGTTCAGGGATATGAGAGTGTACCGTCGGATGGGGCAAAAGAGTTTTCACAGGAAGCTGATCAGCTCCTTGAAGAGCAGGAGGAAGAGACAGAACGTCCGAAGGTGAAAGGAATTTTTGTGACCGGTGCCATGGCAGGCACCTCCAATATGGAAAATCTGATTGATCTTGTGGATAAGACGGAATTGAATGCCATTGTGATTGATGTAAAAAATGATGAGGGAAGAGTCACCTACAGCATGGATGCTCCCATGGTACAGGAATTAGGTGCCTGCAGAAAGTATATTGGGGATATCAATGCTTTAATTGATGAATGTAAAGCAAAAAATATCTATTTGATTGCCAGAATTGTTGCCTTTAAAGACCCATATCTGGCAGAGCAGAAGCCGGATTGGTGTGTGCACAATAAGGATGGTAGTATTTTTCAGGATAAGGACGGCCTTTCGTGGCTTAATCCCTATAATCGGCAGGTGTGGGACTATCTGCTGACCATTGCGGATGAAGCGTTAAATGTGGGGTTTGATGAGATCCAGTTTGATTATTTAAGATTTTCAACAGATGCAAATATGGAAAATGCCTATTTTGGTGAGGATGTACAAGGCGAGGACAGACGGGAAATTATCACAGAGTTTATAGAGTATGCCTCGGAACAGATTCATGCTGTGGGAGGGGCAGTTTCCGCAGATGTGTACGGTGTGGTGATAGACAGTGAAAAGGATCAGCGGATTGTGGGGCAGGATTATGTAGAGCTTTCCAAGTATCTGGATTATATTAGCCCTATGGTTTATCCTTCCCATTATGGTCCTTATAATTATAATATTCCGGTGCCGGATGCGGAGCCTTATCGCCTGGTGCTGGCGGCAATGCAATCCTCAAGGAAGGTGCTTGCGGGAATTGAGGAGAAAAAGGAGACCTCTGTGTCGGACAATAACCTGAGAGAAGCCATAGAGGACGAGTATACCAAAAAGGAACTGGCAGCTTTGGAGCCTCTGGAGGGAATAAAGGTGCAGGTAAGGCCTTGGCTTCAGGATTTTACAGCTACCTGGGTAAAGGGGCATATTTCCTATGGAGCAGAGGAAATAAGAGCACAGATTCAAGCGGTTTATGATGCCGGATATGAGGAGTGGATTCTGTGGAATGCAGCAAACCGTTATACGGAGGAAGGACTTATTAAGGAAGAACAGTGATGGCGGGAACTTTGTTTTTGTGTGCGACACCAATTGGAAATTTAAGCGATATGACGCCCAGAGTGGTCGATACGCTTCGCGAGGTGGATATGATAGCGGCAGAGGATACCAGAAACAGTATCAGGCTGCTTAATTATTTTGATATTAAAACGCCTATGACCAGCTATCACGAGTACAATAAGGTGGAAAAGGCCGATCAGATTGTTTCATGGCTTCATAGCGGGAAAAATATTGCACTGATTACAGACGCAGGAACTCCGGCAATTTCAGATCCCGGTGAAGTCTTAGTGGCGAAGTGTATGGAGGCGGGAATTCCTGTTACTTCTCTTCCCGGATGCTGCGCCTGCATCACGGCGCTTACCCTTTCGGGACTGCCTACAAGAAGATTTTGTTTTGAGGGATTTTTGCCTTCCGATAAAAAGGAAAAGAAATTTATACTGGATGAACTTAAGGAGGAAACCCGGACAATTATCATGTATGAAGCGCCCCATCACTTGAAAAGGACGTTGGCAGAGCTGTATGAGGTTCTAGGGGAGAGGCGCATTACCCTGTGTAGGGAACTGACTAAGAGATTTGAGACCGTCTATCCTACCACTTTGGCAGGAGCTATAGAATACTATGAGGACAATGAGCCTAAGGGGGAATATGTGCTTGTGCTTGAGGGCCTTTGCCGAAGGCAGCTTATTTTAGAAAAGCAGAAGGAATGGGAAAGACTTACGCTGAAGGAGCATATGCAGCTTTATGAGGATCAGGGCATGGATCGGAAGGAAGCTATGAAAAAGGTGGCAGCGGACAGGGGAATAACCAAGCGTGAAGTATATCAGGCGCTCTTGTAGAGTTTGTACAATCTTAAGTATTTATTAATTTAAAAAAAATGGTAAAAAAGTACTTGTTTTTTTTGGAAGTTGTAGTAGTATATAGATAGAAGAAATAGTACTTTAGTATGGCTTAATTTCCCTAATGGGGACGAAAGGAAGTGTAAAGTATGAGTAAAACTAAGATCACACGGATTATAGTTGCTTTAGTGCTTGTACTGGCTCTTGCAGGAGGGGGCATTGTTTATCACAATGTTTCAGTCAAGAATGACGGAAGTGTTACAGATCAGGCTGAAAGAAGAGCTGAGGGTGAACCTGCCGATGGCATCGTTTATATTGAACCCGAAATGGTCAGCCTTGCAAATTCACTTTCCGGTACTGATGCTTCTCGCGCAGCTGCAAAGGCAGCTTTTGATATCGTTAATGCCCAGAGACAGAGTGCAGGTCTTTCCGCACTTACTTGGGATTCCGGTATTGAGCAGGCAGCAGCAGTCAGAGCAGTGGAGGCTTCTCAGGTATGGTCACACAGCAGACCTGACGGTTCAGAATACTGGACTGTAAACAGCAACCTGATCTATGGAGAGAACCTTGCAAAAGGTTATGCAACAGCTGATGGAGCTGTTAAGGGCTGGATGGATTCCGTTACTCACAAGGATAACATTCTGTTTCCTGATTTTGCTACAGGAGCAATTGTTGTTCATGTAGGAAGTGACGGTACATGGTATTGGGCTCAGGAATTTGGTTATTAAATCAAAGACAGAATGCCGCATCGAAGGATGCGGCATTTTTTTACTCATAGATACGCAAATTTGTAGATTTTTCCGTTTCTTTATTGTAAAATAAGGTATAAGTGATAGAAGGGCGGGAAGGGCTATGAGTAATAAAATTTATAAGATCATTTTAGTAGTATCCTTAGTTTTAATCGTTGTGGCATCTGTCAATATTTTTATTCTTGCCAGAGAGTATCGGGCCGGTATTAACGAATATCGAGGCCTGGAGCAGTATGTTGAGGTTGTAGAGGAACCGGAAAGTACTTCACAGGTTGAGGAAGGGGAGCAGGCAGAGCAGCAGGAAACAAAGGAATCAGTTATTCCTGTTTCATTGGAAATTGATTTTGATAAGTTGAAGGAAATTAACGGGGATTTAGTGGGATGGCTTTATTATGAGCCGCTAGATATCAGTTATCCCATAGTCAGAGGTGATGATAACGATTACTATACCCATTATACCTTTGAAAATGAAAAGAATAGTTCGGGAGCCATCTTTATGGATTTCCTGAACAAACCCAATATGGATAATTACAACACCATTATTTATGGGCATAATATGAGAAACGGAACCATGTTCGGTTCTCTTAAGAAGCTGCTTAATGACGATTCAATTATAGAGGAAGATCCTTATTTTTATATCTTTACAGAAGATAAGGCTTTTATGTATGAAATAGCTTCGGTCTACATTACAACCTCCGACTCTGATACCTACAATTTGATTGAAACGCAGGAAGATCAGCAGGATTATATTAATTATATTCTGGAAGTCTCCACATGGTTATGGGATAAGGAAATTACCTCATCCGATAAGATCGTCACATTATCCACATGTCATGGTCTTCACAGCACGAACAGAACGGTAGTGCATGGTGTATTAATTGCTTCCGAAGACAGGTAAACTGTTATCCTGCTCAGGTGTGGTGGTGCTTATGACCTGCCAGCCTGTTAGCTTAAGGAAATCACCCTGGTTGGTTTCCGGATATAAAGGGGCTATGCTTACCTGAAGCATTTGATTATCATTAATGGAATAAGAAAAAGTAAGAGAGTCTGACAGGGAGGAGTCCCCAAAAGGCTCTTTTTCTATTTTAGATTCGTACTCAGACTGATTTTGGCTTTGATTATAAAGCTCTTCCAGTCTTTGGGACAACTCAAGAAGTTGCTGTTGTGCCTGATTACAAGCTTCATAATAATTGGTGGTTCGCTCAGCCAGCTTGCTGCTGAGACGATAGTCAGCGTTAGCACTGGTGATAGAGAGACATGAAAAGCATACTAAACAAAGGATAACGATAATGATAAGTATGGAGGATGTACCGATATTTAATCCATAACGTTTTTTGCTGCTCAAGGCTGTACCTCCTTTTGTGGAAATAAGGAAACGGATAATTCATAAATAAGTTCCCGGGCTTGATGCTCAGAATTTTCAGGATCATTATCACATACTTTGATATTGCAGTACAACAGTTGATCCTTCTGCTCTACAGTTGCGGAAACAAAATAAAATATCATGTCACTGTTTTGATATGAAACGCAGGGAGAAAAATCCGCATCAAATAGTAGATGCAATTCAGGGGTACCTGACGGGGAATTGGAGGCATCATACAGGATACAGTTTTGATTTTGGCTTTGGAACAATGCAGCCATCTCTTCTATATCGCCATTGCAGCCATAAAAGACCTCCGCAACATTCTGGCTCCATTCAAGGGCATGATTAAGCTCTACGCTGTCCTTGCTGATGATGTGTGAATTAACAAAAAGCTTCACGCATACGGCGCCTGCCAGGGAGAAAAACAATATGGAAATAATTAATTCCATCAGGAAAAGTCCTGATCGGGAAGATGTGCTATTTTTCAAGGTTAACACCTCCTGAGTGGACATAAATATACAGGTCATAGGTTTGCTGATCTGCTATGGTAATCTGGCAGTTGATGAGATTGCTGGCAACAGGTGATAATTCAAAACCGGATATTGCAAGAATATTTTGTCCGGCAGAAGGCCCCAGAGTAACATTTTGCTTTACCATCAGCTCTTTTAGAAATCCTTCGTGCTCATATAGGTATGTTCGGTACCCGTTATCCTCATCACCGGAGGTTATAATTATAGCCTGATGACCGTCAAGCTCTCCTATGGAAATTTGATTTTCAAGATCCGACTGGCGAACTTTTTCGGTAAGGTAGGCAAGAGCCGTTCTGGTATCAAAATTATTTTCCATATTATTCATGGTTTTACCGTAGATATCTGCACCGATAGAGATGAGAAAAATTGCGGAAAGGGCAAAAATACCTAAAAGCGCTAAAACAAAAAGAATATCAATAATATGCCGCTGTTGTTTTTCTTCCATAAATGCCGCCTCACTGTCTTAGTAAAATCGTCACATCAGGACGTAGGTTAGAGCCTATGGGCTGATAATCCACAAAGAACAAATCCTTATCGTAGATAAGACCGTAATGCTCCTCTATATATTCCAGACTGGGTGGATAAAAGCCCTCCACCGCATAGCAATGAATAATATCTCTGTTTAGTGCATTTTCAAGACTTTCCTGTTGTCTGCTGACGGTGGTTTCACTGATAGAGGAAAGCCCCAGTATAAAGAGGATCAACAGCAGAGGGCATAAGAAATAAATTAGTCTTATGCGTGGAAGAAAATGTAATGGACTTTGATCATTCTTGTTTGCAAAGCGATTCATAATATCCCTGCCTCCTTCTGTTAGCCGATACTGGACATAATTCCCATAAGCGGAAGAAGAACCGACAAAAGGATGACGCCGACAATAAGAGACAAAAGAATTACCAGGGTGGGTTCAATAATGGAAATAATTCTGCTTATCTGCTTATCGGTTTCATTCTCATAATTTTGAGAAATCTGTTTCATTACTGTATCGATGGAGCCGGAGCGAAAGCCTACGGCAACCATACGTGAGTAAAGATTTGAAAAAATCTGAGCCTTTGACAGCGCCTCAGGAAGATCAGAATGCTGTTCAATTTCCTGTTTGCAAAGCTCGATTTTGTTGTTCATATCATCGTTTTCCACAATCTGGGCAATCATATCTAAGCTTTGATAGGTATCCATACCACTGGTAAAAGCAAGGTACATGCCGCTGGCAAAGCGTCCGGCAGCCATCTTATCATAAAAGCCTTTGGTCAAAGGAAAACGGCAAAGAAGCTGTCTGATCTTTTTTCTTCCTGCTGAGGTTTTATAGAAGAAAAAGCACACGCCTATGATAAGAGCAAGCAGTACAGTCAGAACAATAGAATAATTGCTCAGTGTGCCGCCGATGCGCAGCAGTGATTCGGCCAGAGAACTCATTTCAGTGCCCAGCTGGATAAACACCTGCTTAAATATGGGTAGGACCTTAACAATCAGTACAAGAATAACTACAAACATCATGGCAATCATGATCAGCGGATAGGTCACGGCGGAGCGGATGCTTTCGGAAATATTTTCTTCTCTTTCGTAGTACTGGGCGAGAGATAAAAGTACGGAATCAAGATTGCCGGATTCCTCTCCCAGAGCAGTTAGTTTAACAACGTAATTGGGGAATACACCCGTAGCATCAAGAGCCTGATGAAAATAATTTCCCTCCCGGCAGGAATCTCCAATAGACTGTAAAAGTTCCCGTCCGGCGCTGTCTATGGTATCATGAATGAGAATATCCATGCCCTCCGCAGGTGTAATTCCTGCCTGCATGATGAGAGCTGTTTGGCGGCAGAAAGATGCAATTTCCGCATTTGACAGAAGTTTTTGTTTTTTCATTGGGTTCCTCCAAAGGTTAATAGATGTATTTAGTGACATAGTTGCTTCCGTCACCGATAAAGTTTTTAAGTTCCTTTTCTCCGGTATTGGCAGCAAAGGTAGGGTCCATCAGGGACCAATTTTGACCGTCAAACTGGATAATACCGTTGACCCAGCCCTGATCTTCGACGTAAGTGCTGATCCAGGCGTGATATGCATCTCCCGCATAACCTACTTCAAGTCTGGTGGGTATCTGCTGGGAACGAAGCATGCTTGCCATAACAGCGGCATAATCAAGACAGATTCCGGTTTTGATGCTGAAAATCACATCTACATCAGGAATATAGCCGCTTTGCACGGTTTTGGCCTTTTCAAAATCATAAGTGATATTTTCTACAACATAGTCATAGATAAAAATAATTGCTTCCAGATCATCATGGGCATTTGCAACCAGTTCGCTGGCGGCGCTGACTACCTGGCTGGAAGCATTAAAATTGACATATTGATTGGGATACAAAAAGGCACCCATGGTATTGGTAATATTAACCTCTAAATTTTCCGAAAATACAGTTGCATATTGGTTTCCGTCTACATTTTCATATATGCCCAGCTGGTAGCTGCCGTTTCCAGCAGATAAAGGAAAGACCTCATAATCGTTGCCGATCAGATCATAGGTATAGGTCATATGATCAGGGCCGATTAGCTGAAGCTTTACCTTAGGGCAGTTGCTCAGATAAGCAACCATGATATAGCCCTCATCGGTATTGGAGGCGTCAATGATTACATATTCATTAGAATAAACGGTGGTGCCATCTGCGGAAGGAATAAGACAATTAGGTGTATTATCGCGGATGGTGTCGGAAGAAGACACATAGGTTTCCGGCTTCTTCTGGCAGCCCTGACAGGAAAAAGCAAGGCATAAAACCAATATTATAGAAAGCAGTTTGGTTGTCATGATATTTTTCATTTTCATTTCCTTGTTTTTAGTAAGGGATCAGGCCCTATGAAATGATTATAATAGAAAAGAAACAATTTTTCCATATGATAAACTTTTTTGACGGATATTTTCAAAATAAATAGATAATGTGTTATAATCCTTTTATAGCAAAGCATGGGCATGGGGGTATGTTGTATGAAAAAATATTCCGGAAACAAAGATTATAAGGTGATTGCTTATTGTATCTCCAGATTTCAGAGAACGGATCAAATGGAATATATCAGCTGCATGTGTAAATATGCAGAGCAATATCATTGTAAGGTGATGGTATTTTCCACTTTGACGGATTTGTATTATGATGATATCAATGACAACGGCGAAAAGCAGATTTTTTCCATTATGGATATGAGTGCCTTTGATGCGGTTGTGATTATGGCGGAAACCTTTAAAAAAATTGACATTGGAAGGGAAATTGCAGACCGGGCGATTGCTGCCGGCGTGCCTGTGATATCTGTTGACAGGCAGATGAAAGGGTGCATTAATATAGATTTTCGTTATTCGGATGCATTTGAAAAAATTGTCCGGCATATTGTGGTTGATCACGGATGCAGAAAGGTAAACTATATCGGCGGAGATGATGTCAGCAAGTTTTCAAAGGAACGATATGATGTCTATCAAAAGGTACTTGCGGAAAACGGGATCCCTTTTGAAGAAAAACGGACAGGGTACGGATTTTTCAGAGATAATATAGCACTGGAGGTATTGGATGAATTTTTGAAGGAGGATGAGCTCCCGGAAGCCATTATTTGTGCCAATGATACTATGGCGATTGCTGTTATCGGTAAACTGAAAGCTTTGGGAATTAAGGTCCCGGAGGACGTGAAGGTCACAGGCTTTGATGGCATTGAAATTGAAAAATACAATGATCCGAGACTGACAACAGCGGTGTTTGATCGTGAAGGGGTTGTAAAAGCAATTTATGAAACTGCTCTTATGCTGATTGACGGAAAGCAGACGGATCAGGTTGTTTGGGTTTCGCACAAATATCAGGAAGGGCATTCCTGTGGATGCAGCAATAATCATGTACTGTCTGCGGCGGAAAAATTATTTGATTATCAGGTAAGACAGGGAATGCAGGAGGACTTTTTTCAGAAAGTTATCAATATCTGTTCCAAAACCAATAGGTGTGATGACTTTGTAGAATTGATCCATTTAACTAATGCACTGGTGAAGGAATTTTTCTGTAAGGAATATTGGCTGTGCTTTAGGGAAGATATCTGGAATAAAATTATAGCAGGAGATCCCACAGAGGATGAAGTTGACAGGATGCAGACAGTTGGAATTCAGGGTCTTTCATTTTGGGATGAAGCTATAGAGGCGACGCATGTTGTCGGTGAAAAGGTTTCTCCGGTAAGATCCTTGAGTAAAGGTGATTTGATTTCCAACCTGCCTAAGGTTTTGGAGAGGGAAAATCAGCTTTTGTTTATACCGCTTCATCTGCAGGGCCTTTTTATCGGATATATTGGGGTTGCCTTTGACCCGGATACAGTAAGGTTCGATTTTTTAAATACCTTCTGTCAAAATCTCAGAAGCATCATTGAAAGTTTCTGGAGCAGGACTGCTCAGGAACAGCTGATGATGAAGGATGAGTTGACCAATTTGTATAATAATAAGGGACTTAAGAAAAAAATAGGCAGATTATTTGCGGAAAATTCTGTAATTCCGTATCTTACGCTTATTGTTATGGATATTGAAAATCTGAAATTAATCAATGACTGTTATGGAAATGAAGAAGGAGATCAGGCGATCAGGCAGCTTGCCAATTTTATTAACCAATCCGTGGTGGATGATGAGATTTGCGCAAGAACAGGCGGTGATGAATTTGCAATTGTTACCATGAGCAGGAATGGCAGATCAAGAGCACAGGAGGTACAGGATTTTATAGAACGCAGGCTGGCGGATTATAATCTGATGTCAGGAAAGCCTTATGAACTGAAGGTAAGCTTTGGAAGCTACGGGGGCGAAAATGTTGACCAGCTGGATTATGAAATGCTGGACAGCCAGGCAGATAAAGAATTGTATTTAAATAAGCAAAATAACAGAAATCGAATGGGAGGAAATATTTTCTAGGCGCTGTGCATATAGTGATAAAAAAGAAAAGAGCAGACTAATGTTAAATTATATTTGGGCTGCAATGATTATACTTGGAATCCTATTTGGTGTTATGACAGGAAATATGCAGGAGATCACGGAAGCTGCACTGGACAGTGCAGGTGAAGCGGTCTCCCTTTGTATTACCATGGCGGGAGTTATGGCCCTTTGGGTGGGACTGATGGAGGTAGCGGAGAAGTCAGGACTTTTGCTTAAGCTAACCAATATGCTTTCCCCCTTTGTGTCCTTTATGTTTCCTCGAATTCCTAAGGAGCATAAGGCAAGGGATTATATATCCACTAACATTATTGCCAATATTTTAGGGCTTGGATGGGCGTGTACACCGGCGGGACTTAAGGCTATGGAGGAATTGGCGCATTTGGAGGAGGAGCGGGGAAATCCGGCATACCTTTTGAACAAAAATTCCGGTAATGGAGGAAAAAGGCCGGAACGGGCAGCCAGCAATGAAATGTGCACATTTTTAATTCTTAATATTTCATCACTGCAGTTAATTCCGGTAAATATGATTGCCTATAGGCAGCAGTACGGAAGTGTGAACCCTGCCGGAATTATTGCGCCGGCAATAGCTGCAACGCTGATCAGTACACTGGCGGCGGTGATATACTGCAAGGTGAAGGAGTTTGCTGCATATTGATTTGTCTATGAGTAGATGATATATTATTAATATTCAGAGAAATATATTGACAGTTTATAAAAAGAAATATTTTGGAGGTGGGAATTATGGTCGCAGATGAAAGGCTCCATGCAAAGCCAGTTAGAAAAGCGACCTTTGCGTGGAGTGGTTTTTAGTCGCAAGCTGAATATTTCTGGCTTTGCTTCTTGATATAATCAAGCAAGGAGGAAGCCTGTATATGAAATATATTAATGCAAAAATTCTTCTTCCCGATGATTTGGTCAAAGAACTGCAAAGATATATTCAGGGTGGGTATGTTTATGTTCCCACTGACCAGACGCAGCAAAAGCGTTGGGGAGAAGTTTCCGGCTATCGGCAGGAGTTGAAGCAGCGTAATGATCGGATTACGGAAGAATACCGACAGGGTGCTTCTATAGAGTATCTGGCTGAAGAATACTGTCTGTCTCTATCTGCTATCCGGAAAATTATATATCAGAAATAATCGTAAGGGGTTGCATGACTGCAATCCCTTTTTAATAATAGGAAAGTGCTCGAAAAGTAGTGAAAAGCCAATAAGAATTTACTGAGAATACAAAGGTTATTCTTCAATACCCTCACTTTCAAAGAATTGAGTAACCGTCATACATTTCGGATGTTCCATTTCCAGACTTAAAAAATCCTTATCCCCTGTGAGAATAATGTCTATATCGGACACAATGGCCGCATTTAAAATTGGTTGGTCTTTTGCATCGCGTATCAGCTTTTCCGCATGATCTACTGCGGGAATAAGCTCATAAGACAATTCTGCAAGCAGAACCTCCGCATCCGGCAAAAATTTTGGGGCTTTTCGTTTTAAAATATCCCGCAATTCTGTAATATTGCGGTCACACAAAACAATTTCGTGAGTATCCGCAATATACAGCAATGCACGTGCCGGTTTTGACTGGGGAAAAATCAATGCGGAAAAAAGGATATTTGTGTCAACTAATACCCGCATATTACCTTTCCTTTCCGTAACGAACCTCGTCTACAAGTGCCTGAATATCATCCTCATTGTGAACATCCATAGTTTCAGCAGCTCCGGCAAATGCAGCCTGTGCTTTGCGAATTGCCTGTGTGGAAGCATTACTCATCACAATTTCTCCATCCTGCTTTTGAAAGAACAGTACTTTATCACCGGACTTTAAACCGAGCAGCCGCCGGATTTCTACCGGAACGGTGATTTGACCATTCGCAGAAATTTTGGCTAAATTCATAAAAATCATCCTTTCTATTCTTGAATTCTAAAGAAAATTTGAGATTATTTATATTATATCCCGATTAGATAAAAAAGTAAACTTGTCATGACAAAAAACTGTTGATGTTTTGTGAGCCGCGATCAATTAGTAGTTATATAGTTTTTATAAAATTTGTTTTTGTATTGTTTGGTGTATTGTGAATGCTTTTTGTTGACCAATATAATCTAGATAACGACTATGGGGGAGGGCAGAGCATGACCAGGCAAAGGGAGAAGGACAAAAAAATAAAGTACAGTATATGGCAAAACTGTGTTTTCATGTTATCAATTGCATGGAGAGAACGACGAAGTTTGCTTTGGCTTAGTCTGGCGATAGCAGTGGCGGCGGTGCTGCTCGATTTTACGCAGCTTTTTGTTGTTCCGATAATATTGAACGTAATTGAAACCGCTGAGTCTGTTGGCAGGCTTATATCCGTAATTATGCTTTTTACAGGAGCATTGATGCTGCTTCACGCAGCTCATTCTTACGCATCCACATGTACGTTGTTTAAACGTATTGAGGTTCGGTTGTGCATTGGAGCAATGATTCAAAATAAAATACTGACAACATCATTTCCCAACATTGAAAATCAAGCTATTCGTAAACAGATGGATAAAGCAATGATGTTAGTGAACAATACCAATGCGGCTACAGAAGCAATTTGGGATACGTTAATCAATCTATTTAAAAGTATAGCCGGATTTGTTGTCTGTTTTTCACTGTTGGCTATGCTGAAGCCGTTTTTAATTATTGCTGTGTTTATCACAACTGTTGTAAGCTTCTTTATTAGCAATTATCTGAACAGCTGGGGTTATCGGCATCGGGATGAGGAAGCGGAATACTCCCGGCGAATGAACTACCTTAGCGAAAAATCCCGAGACTATACTCTTGCGAAAGATGTCCGCATTTTTGGAATGCGTAGTTGGATAGAAGATGTTTACGCCGGTACAATGCGATTGTACCGGAGCTTTATCGCACGGGGCGAACGCATATATTTTCTTGGCAATTTTGCAGATACATTTTTTTCTTTTATGAGAAATGGAGTTGCCTATCTGTTTCTAATCGGCGCAGTAATGCAGGGGAAATTATCTGCCGCACAATTTGTGCTGTATTTTAATGCAGTAGGTGTTTTCGCTGACGGCATCAGTGGTATCCTTGATAATTTTACGATGCTGTATAAGCAAAGTTTGGATATTTCAATTATCCGGGAATTTCTGGATTGCCCGGAGCCTTTTGTATTTGAAAACGGCATATCCTTGGTACCTGACATGAATAAGTCATACCAAATTAGGCTTCGGAATGTATCTTTTCGTTACCCGGAGGCAGAGAGCAATACGTTGTCGAATATCAATTTAACAATTCACCCGGGAGAGAAGTTGGCTATTGTCGGCCTTAATGGTGCGGGTAAGACAACGCTGGTTAAACTGATTTGCGGTTTTCTTGATCCGACAGAGGGCGAAGTACTGCTGAACAATATCAATATAAAAGCTTATAATAGGCGGGATTACTATCTCCTTTTTTCTGCGGTGTTTCAGGATTTTTCGCTGCTTGATGTAACAATTGCCGAGAATATTGCACAGTCCGATAAAGACATAGAAATGAAACGGGTGAAACACTGCGCAAGGCAGGCGGGCCTTGAGGCAAAAGTAAATAATCTATTAAACGGATTTAACACGCATCTCGGTAAGGTATATGAGGATAGTGTGGAGTTTTCAGGAGGTGAAATGCAGCGGCTGATGCTGGCGAGGGCATTGTATAAAAATGCACCGATTATTGTGCTTGATGAGCCTACGGCGGCGCTTGATCCAATTGCCGAAAGTGATATTTACAATAGATACAGTGAACTCACTGACGGACGGACATCGCTGTATATCTCACACCGGCTTGCTTCCACGCAATTTTGTGATCGCATTATCTTACTGGCTGACAAAGGTATTTTGGAAGAAGGTACACATGATGGTTTGATTGCCAAAGGCGGTCAGTATGCGGAATTATTTGAGATTCAAAGCCGGTATTACCGGGAAGGAGGCGGGAACAATGAATAACAATCAAAAAGTCTGTGGAAAACAAAGCCTCTGATATATCGGCTATTAAGGAAATGTTGCGATTAAGTCTGCGTGGATATAAGATTTGGTGGGTGGAAAATCCCCAATTATTGCTTTCATCTGCAGCCTATGCCGCTGTCAGCTCATTGTCGCCCTATGCCGGTATCTGGTTGTTGGCAAGGTTAATTAATGAGGTTGCAGGGCCGCGTGATTTGCATAGGCTTATGGTACTTACAGCAGCTGTGTTAATTCAGACTGCGGTTCTTAAGATACTAAGCGCCGGGCTGGAGCGATGGAAAAATGTACAGTGGGCCGGTATATGGCATACACAAAATAAGATATTCATGTCAAAACTGCTTTCAATGGATTTTGCCGCAGTCAGCAATCCCCATATACAGGAGCTTCGTTTTCAAATTTGGCAGAATAGTAACTCAGGTGCATGGGGCTTCTATAAGCTGCTATTTTGTTTTGAGGATATGGTTAAATCTGTCGTGTCAATCGGCGGTGCTATTGTATTGACGATTCCGCTGTTTATATTGTCGGTGCCGGAGGAATGTGGGGGCTTAGTGATTTTTAACAACCCGTTTTTTATTGTTCTTATTATTGTTTCTATGCTTGCAGCTGCACTTTTAGAGCCTTATTTCTCGGTAAAAGCCAATTATTACTGGGTAAAGTTTTCAAATGAGCATAAAATGGGCAATCGGCTCTTTTCCTTTTGGTTGGGTGAGCTTGGAAGTGATCACACCCGGGCACTTGATGTTCGCATTTATCGCCAGGATGTTTTGAGTAAAAGTAATTTGGAACAAAATAATCCGTTTAATGGAAAATCAAAGCTTGCAAAAGCCGCAAAAGGTCCGATGGGAGGCTTCCGTGCATTGTCAGGAGCCGCATCACAGATATATGTAGGTATTGCATACATATTTGTATGCCTGAAAGCTTTAGGTGGTGCGTTTGGCATTGGCTCAATCATGCAGTACGTTGGTTCTATTACAGCATTGTCCGGCAGAGTATCGTCATTCATGCAGGCGCTGGGTGATTTGCGTAATAATACAGCATTTTTGCGTACATCCTTTGAGTTTCTTGATATGCCGGACAGCGTCAATCAGGGCAGTCATATCATGGAAAAGGGAAGGGGCGAAAAATATAAAATAGAATTTCGCAATGTCTCATTTCAATATCCCGGTCAGGATAGTTATGCATTGAGTAATGTGTCATTAACTTTTCACGCCGGGGGTAAGCTTGCTGTTGTTGGTATGAATGGCAGTGGAAAGACGACGTTCATTAAGCTGTTATGCCGCCTCTACACCCCGACTGAAGGTGAAATACTACTAAATGGAGTTGATATCCGTACCTATGATTACTACGAGTATATGTCAATGCTTTCGGTAGTGTTTCAGGATTTCAAGTTGTTGTCCTTTGCGCTTGGTCAAAATATTGCGGCAAAGGTAAATTATAATGGTGACAAAGCGAAGCATTGTTTGCATAATGCCGGTTTTGGCGAACGCTTTAACAGGCTGCCAAGGGGACTTGAAACGGTACTGTATAAAGATTTTGATGAAAAGGGAGTCAATATTTCCGGTGGTGAGGCACAGAAAATCGCATTGGCCAGAGCATTGTATAAAAATGCGGTGTTTATCGTCCTTGATGAGCCGACGGCAGCACTGGATCCGATAGCGGAATTTGAGGTGTATGATAAAATGAATGAAATGGTGGGAGATAAAAGTGCAATATTCATTTCGCATCGATTGTCCTCATGCCGGTTTTGCCAGGATATTGTGGTGTTTCACGAAGGCAGGCTGATTCAGCGCGGCAGCCATAACGAACTGGTCGCTGACAAATCCGGTAAATATTATGAGCTGTGGAATGCACAGGCGCAATATTATACGACGAAAACATGAGTAAATAATATTGCCCTTAGCTCCTCCTCATTGTATAATCAAGGCAAATGATTGGATCGGAGGGTAATTATGTACACAGCAAATGAGACAAGATACGACAATATGATTTATAATTCCTGCGGAAAAAGCGGTCTTAGGCTGCCGGCGCTGTCACTGGGAATGTGGCACAACTTTGGTTCGGTAAATGATATAGAGAACATGAAGAGAATTCTGTTTACGGCATTTGATAATGGGATTACCCATTTTGATCTAGCCAACAACTACGGACCCGTATATGGAAGTGCGGAAGCCAATATGGGAAGGATTTTAAAGTCCGATCTGATGCCCTACAGAAATGAAATGGTTATTTCCAGTAAGGCAGGATATGATATGTGGAAGGGGCCGTACGGAGACGGAGGCTCCCGTAAGTATCTGATTTCCAGCCTGGATGAGAGTCTTAAAAGACTTGGTCTTGACTATGTGGATATTTTTTATCACCATCGTCCAGATCCGAATACACCTATGGAGGAAACCATGGCGGCACTGGATCAGATCGTAAGATCGGGAAAAGCGCTTTACGTGGGAATTTCCAATTATAATAAAGAACAGACCAAAAAGGCCTACGAAATTTTGAAGGAGCAGAAAACGCCTTTTATCATTCACCAGCCCTCTTATTCCATGTTAAACAGATGGATTGAGGAGGATGGCCTTAAGGATTACTTATACGATAACGGAATTGGCTGCATTGCCTTCAGTCCGCTGGCACAGGGAATTCTTACGGGGAAATACTTAAAAGGCATTCCGGCAGATTCCAGAGTAGGAAGCGGTAAAAGTCCTTATCTTCACAGCGGGGACATTACGCCTGAAAAGCTGGAAAAGGTCAAAGCACTTAATGAAATTGCAACGGAGAGGGGACAATCTTTAACCCAGATGGCTCTTGCGTGGATTTTGCGTGACGGTAAGGTGACATCGGTACTGATCGGTGCCAGCAGACCGGAGCAGATATTGGAAAATATCAAAGCGCTTGACAATATCACCTTTACAGAGGAAGAGTGTAGCAGGATAGATGAAATATTGGCTTAAATAGTCTGATTTTTAAACAGCATGATCATTTCTCTTGTAAGACTGATGTGATCATCCTCCAGGGTTATTTCATCCCGTGTAAACCATCCGGCCTCGGCAAGTTCGCTGGTATCCAGCCGAATTTGGTCGGGGCCGTCCAGTTCGCAGAAAAATCCCATTAACAGACTTCCGGAAAAGGCCCAGGGCTGGCTTTTATAATAACGGATATTTTTCACCTTAAGTCCCACTTCCTCCATCACTTCTCTTGCCACCGTCTGTTCGGCGCTTTCGCCGATTTCCGTAAATCCGGCAATAAGAGCATAATTGGTATAGGAGCGTCCGGCATATTTGCTCATCAAAATTTTATCTCCGTTTATGACACCTACAATCACCGCAGGGGAAATTCTCGGATATACCATGTTATGGCAATGAGGGCAGAAGAGCATTCGCTCTCTATGGTCGGGAATCATCTTTTGCCCGCAGCATCCGCAGAACTGGTTGGTTTGATACCAGCCGAACAAATGATGGCCGGTAATCCCCGCAAAGGCGGTATGACGGGAGTCTGCGGTTCGAAAGATACGAACATTTTCATAGTGATATCCCTCTAAGGTGATGGAAGGTTCCTCCCCGGAAGGTGAGGCATCCGTCCGGTCAACTTCCCCTGCAGAGATGCTTTGATCGGGATGAGCCAGAAAATATTTATAGTTATCGATAGAAAATAAATAGTAGTAGCTGCAAGAAAGGCTCTGCGTTTCCTTTAAGGTAGGATAGCGCAGCTTACCGTTTTGGAAGCGCACCAGTACGGTATTTTTGTGGAAAACCAGAATAAAATCATGTTCTTCCGGTTTACAATCCTGATATTCATTATGATATATTTTGGGGTAAATGTCCTGTATCATGACAATGTCTCCTTCTTGTGAATGCCTGTTTTTTATGATAATATTAAAATCTGTAGGATGCAACCTAAATCAGCTAAAGAGAGGCAAACTACCAATAACAGGATATGGCTGCAAGCTGAAAGAAAGAAGAGGAATTAATTAAAATGAAATGGCTGAGATTTAGAATAAAAACTATTACAGAGGCAGAGGATATTATTATAAGTACATTATATGATATAGGTTTGGAGGGTGCTCAGATTGAGGATAAGGTGCCCCTTACCGCATGGGAAAAGGAGCAGATGTTTGTGGATATTCTTCCGGACGGTCCTGAGGATGACGGCATTGCTTATCTGAGTTTTTTCGTGGAGGAAAAGGAAGGTGAGGAAATCTCTGCGGAGAAAATACTGGAGGATGTGAAAGCAGAGCTTTCGGAACTATCTGCGTTTATGGATATCGGAGAGGGAAGTATTACGGTGGATGAGACTGAGGATATTGACTGGATCAATAACTGGAAGCAGTATTTCCATCAATTTACTATTGATGATGTATTGGTAATTCCTTCATGGGAGGAGGTTCAGGCACAGGATGAAAATAAGATCATTCTGCATATCGATCCGGGAACCGCATTCGGAACGGGAATGCATGATACCACTCAGCTTTGTATCCGGCAGCTGCGAAAATATATTACTCCTGAGACGGTGCTTTTGGATGTGGGAACGGGAAGCGGTATTCTGGCTATCCTTTCGCTGATGTTCGGTGCCAGAAAGGCCGTGGGAACGGATCTTGATCCCTGTGCGATGGAGGCGGTACGGGAAAATATGGAGGTGAACCATATTGCACCGGAGGATTTCACCATGATGATCGGCAATATTATTACGGATCAGGCGGTTCAGGACAGAGTGGGCTATGAGTGCTATGATATTGTGGTGGCCAATATTTTGGCGGATGTTTTAGTGCCGCTTACCCCTGTTATTGTACATCAGATGAAAAAGGGAGGTATTTATATTACTTCCGGCATCATAGATGACAAGGAGGAGGTAGTCACCGAAGCGGTGAAGGCAGCAGGTCTTGAGGTGCTTGAGGTAACCTATCAGGGAGAATGGGTCAGTGTTACTGCAAGGAAGAATTAAAGAAGTAAGTCTTATGCGCGTATAGCTTGCAGATTAAAAAGGAGGCATGGTTACCGGCATGTATCAGTTTTTCGTGGAGCCTGATCAGATTCGGCAGGATCATGTAGTAATTACCGGAGATGATGTTAATCATATTAAAAACGTCCTTCGAATGAGAACGGGGGAGGAAATTATTGCTCGAAACGGAAGCGATGGCAGGGAATATCACTGCAGTATTATGGAGCTTAAGGAGGAAGAAATTATCTGTGAGCTGCTTGATGTCAGCGAATGCGGATCGGAGCTTCCTTCAAAGGTCTATCTGTTCCAGGGACTTCCCAAGGCTGATAAGATGGAATTGATCATTCAAAAGGCAGTGGAGCTAGGGGTGCATGAAATTATTCCTGTGGTATGCAGGCGTACAGTGGTAAAGCTTGATGAGAAAAAGGAAAAGAATAAGCAGCAGCGCTGGCAGAATATTGCACAGGCGGCTGCCAAGCAGAGTAAGCGGGGAATGATTCCTCAGGTGAAAAATGTGATGAGTCTTCAGGAGGCCATTACCTACAGCAGGTGCGCGGCAGTGCGGCTTATTCCCTACGAGCTGGCAGAGGGTATGAATAGAACCAGAGAAATTATGAGTCAGCTGAAGCCTTCGGAGGATGTGGCCGTATTTATCGGACCGGAGGGAGGATTTGACCCGGAGGAGATCGAGAAGGCTATGGCGGCAGGTATCGAGCCCATCACGCTAGGGCGGCGCATTCTGCGTACGGAGACTGCCGGAATGACGGTTTTATCCATAATAATGTACCATTTGGAGCAATAATCATATAGTAAAAGTAGAATAGAAGAATAAAAAGAAATACTTTGTTCGGAAAGGCCAGTGATAGTATGGAGGTATATTTAGATAACTCGGCAACTACCAGATGCTTTGATCAGGTAGCGGAACTGATGACTCATATCATGTGTGAAGACTACGGAAATCCCTCCAGTCTCCATAGAAAAGGTGTCCAGGCAGAAAAATACGTCCGCTATGCAAAAGAGGTAATTGCCAGAAATTTAAAGGTAAATGAAAAGGAGATATTTTTTACTTCGGGAGGAACCGAATCGGATAATCTTGCACTTAGAGGCTGCGCATATGCGAACTGCCGAAGCGGCAGACATTTGATTACAACCAGGGTAGAGCATCCTGCGATATTACAGACCATGCGTCAGCTGGAGGAGGAGGGCTTTCGTGTAACCTATCTTCCTGTAGATGCAAAAGGCTGTATCAGGCTGGAGGATTTGGAGAGAGCTATCACGGGTGAAACCATACTGGTTTCCATTATGCATACCAACAATGAGGTGGGAAGCTTGCAGCCTATTGCGGAAGCGGGCACACTGATCAAAGGAATGAACCCCAGGATTTTATTCCATGTGGATGCCGTTCAGGGATACGGAAAATTCAGAATTAATCCGAAGAAGATGAAAATAGATTTATTATCTGTAAGCGGCCACAAGATTCACGGACCTAAGGGGGTAGGCTTTCTTTATGTAGATGAGAAGGTCAAGATAAAGCCGGTTATATTCGGCGGAGGACAGCAAAGCGGCGTGCGTTCGGGGACAGAAAACGTGCCGGGAATTGCAGGTCTTGCCAAGGCAGTGGAACTGGTCTATGGAAACTTGGATCAGGATATTGCTAAAATGTATCAGATCAAAAAGGCCTTCGTAGAGGGAGTAAAGAAAATTGACGATGTAATTGTCAATGGACATCCGGATGAGACCGGAGCGCCTCATGTGGTCAGTGTTTCCTTTAGGGGAGTTCGAAGTGAGGTGATCCTTCATGCGCTGGAGGATAAGGGAATCTATGTTTCGGCGGGAAGTGCCTGTTCGGCCCGCAAGCCTCAGCCTTCCGCCACCCTGCAGGCAATGGGAATTGATAAGGAGCTGTTAGGCTCTACCATTCGGTTCAGCTTTTCTGTTTTCACCACCATGGATGAAATAAACTATACTTTAAAGACGATGTATGATATAATTCCCATGCTTAGACGCTATACACGAAAGTAAAGTGCAGCGCTGCAGATTTGCAGCGCTGTAATGAAAAGGAGCCAGTATGTTTACAGCATTTTTGATTAAGTATGCCGAGATTGGTGTAAAAGGGAAAAATAAATATCTGTTTGAGGAAGCCTTGGCGCAACAGGTTAAGTATGCGTTGAAGCGCTGTGAAGGAGAATTTAAGGTCACCAGAACAGAGGGAAGAATATATGTACATGCCTTATCTGACTTTGATTATGATGAGACGGTGGACAACCTGAAAACCGTATTTGGCATATCGGGGATATGTCCGGTTATTCACGTGGAGGATGAAGGCTTTGAAAAGCTGGCGGAAACGGTAACATCCTATATTGATCAGGTTTATCCCGACAAGAACATGACCTTTAAGGTACAGGCAAGAAGAGCCAGAAAAAACTACCCCTTGAATTCCATGGAGCTTAATATGGAGCTGGGAGGAGTAATCCTTGAGGCCTTTCCCGAAATGAAGGTGGATGTGCATCATCCGGATGTGATGCTTCATGTGGAGATTCGTGAGAAAATTTATATTTATTCCATGGAGATTCCCGGTCCCGGCGGTATGCCTGTGGGAAGCAACGGTAAGGCAATGCTTCTTTTGTCGGGCGGAATTGATTCCCCGGTAGCAGGATATATGATTGCCAAGCGGGGCGTGAAAATTGATGCGGTGTATTTCCATGCACCTCCCTACACCAGTGACCGTGCAAAACAAAAGGTGATCGACCTGGCAAAACTGGTATCACGCTATGCGGGGCCAGTTTATCTTCATATCATAAACTTTACGGATATTCAGCTTTATATTTATGAAAAATGTCCTCATGAGGAGCTGACCATAATCATGCGGCGTTATATGATGAAGATTGCGGAGCTGATTGCTAAGAAAAACGGTTGTCTTGGGCTGATTACCGGTGAAAGCATCGGGCAGGTAGCCTCCCAGACGGTTCAATCTCTTGCGGTTACCAACGAGGTGTGCACGCTACCGGTGTTCCGTCCCTTAATAGGCTTTGATAAGATGGAAATTGTAGATGTTTCAGAGAAAATTGGCACCTATGAAACCTCCATTCTTCCCTATGAGGACTGCTGTACAATTTTCGTGGCAAAGCATCCGGTGACGAAACCCAATTTAAATGTGATCAAGCGGCACGAGCAAAACTTAGAGGAAAAGATTGATGAGCTGGTTGGGAAGGCTCTTGAAACGGATGAGGTAGTAATTGCCAAGTGGGAATAAAAAAGAAACCGCCTTTTGGCGGTTTCCGAGCTGTAGTCCAATCGACTGTTAGATCATGTAAGGTTTTAATGCATCCAAAACTTCATCAACATTATCTTCTGCATGGATATTAAGATCAATGGGCTTGGATAAATCCAAACTAAAGATACCCATAATGGATTTAGCATCGATTACATATCTTCCGGATACTAAGTCAAAGTCATAATCGAATTTAGTAATATCGTTTACAAAAGACTTTACCTTATCAATTGAATTTAATGAAATCTGAACTGTTTTCATTGTAATTACCTCCTTAAATTGTTCATACCTTCTGCTAATATAGTAAATGGTAAAATATGAAAAGTCAATGATAAAACAACACAAAAAAAGTGGTGAATAATATGAAAAGTGTAGCATTTCACAATCTCGGATGTAAGGTGAACGGATATGAGATGGATTTTATGCAACAAATTTTACAAGAAAAGGGATATAAAATTGTGCCTTTTGATGCAAAAGCCGATATTTATATTGTAAATACCTGCACTGTAACTAATATTGCGGATAGAAAAAGCAGACAGATGCTTCATCGCGCCAAAAAAATGAATCCGGATTCGGTGGTGGTGGCAGTGGGCTGCTATGTGCAGGCAGGAAATGAAGAGGTGCTTAAGGATACCTGCATTGATTTGGCTGTAGGTAATAACAGAAAAAAGGATCTCCCGGATATCTTAGAGGAATTTTTAAAGAAGAGGGCTGAGAGCTGGGCTACTGACAGTGCATGTCAGGATGATCAAACATTTCAGGATAAAACACTTCAAAGAAGCACTATTATAGACATTGCAGGCACGAATGAATATGAAGCTATGCAGTTAAAGCGTACCGCCGAGCACACGAGAGCCTTTATCAAGGTACAGGATGGCTGCAACCAGTTCTGCTCCTATTGTATTATTCCCTATGCCAGGGGAAGAATTAGAAGCCGCTCTATGGAAGAGGTTCAAAAGGAGGTAAAGACACTTGCTGCCAACGGATATCGGGAGGTGGTGCTTACGGGAATTCATTTAAGCTCCTACGGAATGACCGGGGGGAACGATTTTTCGCAGAGCAGGCTGCTTGAGCTGATACAGGAGGTGCAGAAGGTACAGGGCATAGACCGCATTCGGCTTGGATCGCTGGAGCCGAGAATTATTACGCCGGAGTTTGTGAAAGGGCTTGCGGCCTGTGATAAGCTGTGTCCTCATTTTCATTTATCTTTGCAGAGTGGATGCAATACGGTGTTAAAAAGAATGAATAGAAAATATTCTGCGGAGGAATACTATGATAAGGTATGTATACTCAGGGAATACTTTAATCATCCGGCAATCACTACCGATGTGATTGTGGGCTTCCCGGGAGAAAGTGAGGAGGAATTTAAGGAAACAGAGGATTTCCTTAAGCAGACAGGCTTTTACGAGATGCATATCTTTAAATATTCCAAGCGAAAGGGTACCCCTGCGGCTTCCATGAGCAATCAGGTTGATGAAGCGGTTAAAAATATAAGAAGCAGCCGGCTGATGGAATTGGATGCGGAGCTGTCAGAAGGATATAGAAGGGAATATTTACATAGAAAAGCAGAGGTTTTATTTGAGGAAGAAAAGCTTATAGAAGGAAGGCGCTATCAAATCGGTCATACCAGAGAGTATATTAAGGCAGCATATGAGACCGAAGAAAATCTTTCCGGACAGATATTTTCCGGTACATTGGAAAAGCCGCTTGGGGCTGATATTTTATTGTTTCAACCCCAAACACATTGAATTTTATATGAAAATGGAGTAAGATAAAGGCTAGTGAACGTTGCAGGTCGAGGTGAAATTTATGCAGGATTTGGGAAATACACGCTTTTTTAAGGTAGAAACAGATAAGTCCACAGTAAAGGAAATTTTGGCAGAGGTGTATTCTGCGCTGACGGAAAAGGGCTATAATCCTGTTAATCAAATCGTGGGGTATATTATGTCCGGCGATCCTACCTATATAACCAGCTATCGGAATGCCAGAAGCCTGATTATGAAGGTGGAGCGGGATGAGCTGGTAGAGGAGATGCTGACAGAATATATAAGAAGCAGTCATTGGAAATAAGCGGAAGAAACCGAAGGGTGATTATACTATGCGTATCATGGGATTGGATTATGGATCAAAAACCGTAGGTGTGGCGATTAGCGATCCTTTACTTATTACTGCCCAGGGAATTGAGATAATCAGAAGAAAAGAGGAAAACAAGCTTCGCCAGACATTGGCAAGAATCGAGGCGTTGATTCAGGAATATCAGGTGGAGCAGATTGTTTTGGGACTGCCTAAGAATATGAACGATACTTCGGGGCCCAGAGCTATGGTAACCTTAGAGTTTAAGGAAAAGCTCGAAAGGCGCACCGGACTGCCTGTACATACATGGGATGAAAGGCTTACTACTGTTGCTGCCGACAGGGCGATGGAGGAGGCCGGTATACGCCGGGAAAACCGTAAGGAATATGTGGACAAGATTGCGGCAGTTTTCATTTTACAGGGTTATTTGGATTTTATAGGAAGAAAGCAGGAAGATTAAATTGGAAAAAATCAAGTTTATGATGGATACACATGAGAGCGTGGAATTTTATGTTCTGGAGCAGACAAAGCTTAGAGGAAACCAGTATATTCTGGTGACAGATACCGAGGAGGGAGACGGGGATGCCTTGATCCTGAAGGAGGTTACCTCTGGTGACGGTAAGGCTGAAAGTGTCTATGAAGTGGTAAGTGATGATACAGAGCTGTCTGCGGTAGCCGGTGTATTTGAAAATCTGCTTGAGGATATTGAGCTTTTGTAAGGATTCACCGGTAAATTGGGGAGATTATGGCATTTGACAGAAGAAGGATTTAAAGCGTTATTAAAAAGCAGGGGATTAAAGATTACGGATCAGCGATTGCTGGTTTTGGAAGCACTGGCAGCATGTCCCGGCAGACATCTGACCGCAGAGGAAATTTATGAGATTGTAAAAACGGATTGCCCGAAGATTGGTCTGGCAACTGTTTATAGAACGATACAGTTACTGTTTGAGCTTCATCTTATTGATCGAATTAACCTGGATGATGGATTTGTCCGCTATGAGATCGGAGATGCAGATGAGAATGAGGCAAAGCACCATCATCATCATTTAATATGCCGAAAATGTGGAATGGTTATGTCCTTTGAGGATGATCTCTTGGAGAGTCTTGAGGATAGAATACTGCAGACCACAGGTTTTGTGGTTGAAGATCATGAGGTGAAACTCTACGGATACTGTAAAGAATGTGGAGGTAAAACTGATTGAAGAAAAATGAACAGAAAAGCAGCTTGGGACTTAAGGTGATTCCACTTGGAGGTCTTGAGCAGATTGGTATGAACATTACTGCCTTTGAATACGAGGACAGTATTATTGTGGTAGACTGCGGCCTTTCGTTCCCGGAGGATGATATGCTGGGAATAGACCTGGTCATTCCTGACGTTACTTATTTGAAGAATAATATCGAAAAGGTGAAAGGCTTTGTCATTACGCATGGTCATGAGGATCATATCGGAGCCCTTCCCTATGTGCTTAGGGAAATTAATGTTCCCATTTACGCTACCAAGCTGACCATGGGAATCATAGAAAACAAATTAAAAGAGCATAATCTGACGGGCAACACTAAGCGTAAGGTAGTAAAATTCGGACAGTCCATCAATTTGGGACAATTTAGAATCGAATTTATTAAAACCAATCACAGTATTGTGGATGCCGCTGCGCTTGCCATCTATTCTCCCGCAGGTATTGTGGTGCATACCGGCGATTTTAAAGTTGATTATACGCCTGTATTTGGGGATGCCATTGATCTGCAGCGGTTTGCGGAGATAGGAAAAAAGGGAGTTCTTGCACTGATGTGCGATTCCACCAATGCGGAGCGTCCGGGCTTTACGCCCTCGGAGCGCACGGTGGGAAGAACCTTTGATATTTTATTTGAGGAGCATAAAAATACCCGTATTATCATTGCTACCTTTGCCTCTAATGTGGACAGAGTGCAGCAGATTATTAACTCCGCTTACAAGTTCGGGCGGAAGGTAGTGGTAGAGGGACGCAGCATGGTGAGCATTATTGAGACAGCCACCAATCTGGGATACCTGAGCATACCTGAGAATACATTGATTGATATTGAACAACTGAAAAATTATCCCGATGAGAAGACGGTTATTATTACCACCGGAAGCCAGGGAGAGAGCATGGCAGCTTTAAGCCGCATGGCGGGCGATAATCATCGGAAGATATCTATCGGACCTACCGATACGGTAATCTTTTCCTCTCATCCCATTCCGGGTAATGAAAAGGCAGTAACAAATGTAATCAATGAACTGCTTTTAAAGGGTGCGGATGTAATCTTTCAGGATGTGCACGTTTCCGGACATGCCTGTCAGGAGGAGATTAAACTGATTTATACATTGGTACATCCAAAGTATGCAATTCCCGTTCATGGGGAATTTAAGCATTTAAAGGCGCAGGCCAAAATTGCCAGGGAGCTTGGAGTGCCAAAGGAAAATATTTTTATACTTCGCTCCGGAGAGGTGCTGGAGCTTACGGAAGAAAAGGCGCAGATTACAGGCAATGTTCCGGTGGGAGATATTTTGGTTGACGGACTGGGTGTAGGCGATGTAGGAAATATCGTATTAAGAGACCGACAGCATCTGGCGGAGGATGGTATTTTGATCGTTGTGCTGGGGCTGGACGGAGCTACTGATGAGTTGGTAAGTGGTCCGGATATTGTTTCCAGAGGATTTGTTTATGTAAGAGAATCCGATGAACTGATGGATGAAGCGAGAATTGTTGTAAACGAAGCGGTAGAAGGGTGCCTTAGCAGAGGAATTGCTGATTGGGGCAAATTGAAAAGTTCTATCAAGGATTCCCTCGGAGAGTACGTTTGGAGAAAAACAAAGCGCCGTCCTATGATTTTACCTATTATTATGGAGATATAAGGAGATAACGGTCATGCTGGATAATCAGATGGAAGCAGCAACGATTAAGTTTGTCAAATCGATTAAGGAGACGGAGGTTTATAAAAAATACAGCTTTCAGTTGGAAAAAATCAAAAAAAGCCCGGAATTGTTTGAACAGGTCAATGAATTCCGCAGACGGAATTATGAGATACAAAACACGACTCAGGTGGACGAGCTTTTTGATAAGATGGAGCTTTTCGAGAAAGAATATGAAAAATTCAGGGAAAATCCCATTGTTGATGATTTTTTAAGGGCTGAACTTGCCTTTTGCAGACTGATGCAGGAGATAAGCGAATTTATTACATCTGAGCTGGACTTTGAATAAGCCCATGAAGGTGATGGCTTGAAAGGACACGGTGATTTTATGAAGGCAGGATATTTGATAGGGGCTGCGGTTGAAACAATTATAAAGGTGGTTGTAGTGGCCGCAGTTGTTATACTTATTTTTCGGGGTGCTACCCAGGCATACGATTTTGGGTACAGAGTGTTTGCTGATGAGCCCATGTCATTGTCAGGCGGAAGAACAATAACCGTAGGTATTTCCGAAAATATGACTATAAATGACATTGCGCAGATGCTGGAGGAAAAGGGCTTAATTGAGGATAGCAAGCTGTTTGTTGTCCAAGAGCTTTTGTCTGCTTATCATGGTGAGATTATTCCGGGAATCTATGATTTAAGCACAACGATGACAGCAGAGGAAATGCTGGAGATCATGGCTACGCCGACAGAGGAATCTGAGGATCAGGCAGAAGATGAGCAGACAAAGGAAGCGGATTCCGATGAAGGGAATGAGGAGACCGGAGCAAGTGAAGCCGGTGAGGATGGAGAGTCATGATTACGGAAGAAAGAATCAGTACCTTTATCAACTCTTTTGATACGGGAAATACACCTTTTTTAAATGAGCTTGAACAATTTGCATTAGAAACCAATGTACCGGTCATAAGACCTCAAATGCAGAGCTTTCTGCGTCTGCTTCTGGCAATGAAACAGCCGAAGCGAATTTTGGAGGTGGGAACGGCCATTGGTTTTTCTGCGCTTTTGATGAGTGAGTATGGGCCGGAAGACTGTAAGATAACAACAATAGAAAAATACGAAAAGAGAATTCCCATTGCCAGAGAAAATTTCACAAAGGCAGGCAGGCAGGAGCAGATTACCCTGCTGGAAGGGGATGCCACAGAGCTTTTAAAGGAGCTGAAAGGCCCCTATGATTTCATTTTTATGGATGCGGCAAAGGGGCAGTATATTCATTTTCTGCCGGATATTTTGAGATTGATGCCTGTAGGAGGGCTGCTGGTTTCCGATAATGTGCTTCAGGATGGGGATGTGATGGAGTCCCGCTATGCGGTAACCAGAAGGGATCGGACCATTCACAGCAGAATGAGGGAGTATTTGTATGAGTTGAAGCACAATGAGCAGCTGCAAACAGACATTCTTCCGGTAGGTGATGGCGTAACGGTCAGTGTCCGGATAAAATAACCTGGTGAAGGATAGGGAGGATTGAAATGAAGAGACCGGAGCTTTTGGCACCTGCCGTTTCACTAGAGACCTTAAAAACGGCAGTGGCTTTTGGGGCAGATGCCGTCTATATAGGCGGAGAGGTCTATGATTTGTGGGCAGAGGAAAAGGATTTTTCTACGAAAGAGATTAAGCAGGGAATTGCCTATGCTCACGAGCACGGTGTGAAGGTATATGTAACTGCCAATATTGTGGCACACAACAAGGATCTTTTGGATGCGGAAAGGTATCTTAAGGAGCTTAAGGCTCAGGAGCCTGATGCAGTAATCGTTGCGGATCCGGGGATGTTTATGCTGGTTAAGGAAATATATCCCGAGGTTGACATACATATTTCCACCAAGGCCAACAATACCAATTATTTAACCTGCGGGTTTTGGTATGAGCAGGGGGCAAAAAGAATTACCTGCGGAAGAGGACTTTCGCTTAGAGAAATTAAGGAAATCAGGAAGAAAGCTCCAAAGGACATGGAGCTGGGAAGCTTTGTGCATGGCAGGATGTGTATTTCCTCATCGGGAAGACAGTTGTTTGGCAATTACTTTCAAGGGAGAGTCAATGAGAAAGACGCAAGTTTTCATTCCGGGAAATGGGATTATGCCATAAGTGAGGAAAAACGGCAGGGAGAATATCTGCCGGTTTATGAAAATGAAAGAGGAACCTTTATTTTTCATTCTAAGGATTTGTGTATGATTGAGCATATTCCGGAAATGGTGGATGCCGGAGTAGACAGCCTTATCATAGAGGGAAGGATGGATGTGGGATACTGCGCCGCTGTGGTGGAAGCATATCGGATGGCAGTTGACGACTATTTAAATTCTGAGGAGAAATATCGTTCCGGTATAAAGGAATATTTAGCTAAAATTTCCGAACATACCCACAGGAATTTCACCACGGGATTTTATTTCCATCAACATACATAAAATAACTATATACGCTAAGGGAGAAAAAGAATGAGTGATTTGTTAAACGTGGAAGAACTGTTTGGCAGTAAGGTATTTACCCGCAAGACCATGCGGGAGCGCTTGCCGAAAAATGTATATCGGGAAGTGATTAAGGTCATGGAACAAGGCGGAGAGCTGACGTTGGCGGCTGCGGATGTTGTGGCAAAGGCAATGAAGGACTGGGCAATGGAAAACGGTGCAACCCATTATACCCATTGGTTTCAGCCGCTTACAGGAATTACTGCGGAAAAGCATGATTCCTTTGTAACGCATCCCGATCAGGATGGAAACATGCTGATGGAATTTTCGGGTAAGGAGCTGATTAAGGGTGAGCCGGATGCATCTTCTTTTCCTTCGGGAGGCCTTCGGGCAACCTTTGAAGCCAGGGGATACACGACGTGGGATATTACCTCTCCGGCGTTCATTAAGGAAACAGCAACAGGCCCCACACTTTGTATTCCTACGGCCTTTTGTTCCTATACAGGAGAAGCGCTTGATAAAAAAACACCCCTTCTCCGTTCTATGGAAGCATTAAGCAAACAGGCAGTTAGAATTGTGCATCTGTTCGGAAACACTGAGGCAAAAAAGGTAATTCCGTCAGTGGGCGCAGAGCAGGAATATTTTCTTGTGGATCAGAAGAAGGCGCTGCAGAGGGAGGACATTATTTTTGCCGGAAGAACCCTGTTTGGTGCACCGGCACCGAAGGGACAGGAGATGGAGGATCACTACTTTGGGGTAATACGGGAAAGAATAGGAGCCTTCATGCATGATGTCAATATTGAGCTGTGGAAGCTGGGAGTAACAGCCAAGACCCAGCACAATGAAGCGGCACCTGCACAGCATGAGCTGGCACCTATCTATGAATCTGCCAATGTTGCGGTAGACCACAATCAGCTGGTAATGGAAACATTAAAGCGTGTGGCAGGAAAGCACGGACTTCGTTGTATGCTTCATGAAAAGCCCTTTGCGGGAGTGAATGGATCGGGAAAGCATAATAACTGGTCCATCACAACGGATAACGGTGTTAATCTTCTTGAGCCGGGGCAGACGCCCAATGAAAATATTCAGTTTCTTCTGGTTTTAGCCTGTATTATGAAGGCAGTGGATACCCATGCCGATCTGTTAAGACAAAGTGCTTCTAATGTGGGGAATGATCAGCGTCTGGGAGGTTACGAAGCGCCGCCTGCCATTATTTCTATCTTTTTAGGCGAGCAGCTGGAGGATGTGGTGGAACAGCTGGTGGAAACAGGCAAGGCGGATTCTTTAAAGGAAGGCGGAGTTTTGAGAACGGGAGTTTCCACGCTTCCCGATTTTGTCAAGGATGCTACCGACAGAAACCGTACCTCACCCTTTGCCTTTACCGGCAACAAATTTGAATTTCGTATGGTGGGAAGTGAGGATTCCATCGGAAGTCCCAATACCATATTAAATGCCATTGTTGCGGAGGCATTCTGCGAAGCGGCAGACAGGTTAGAGCAGGCGGAAGACTTTGATATGGCTGTTCATGATCTGATCAAGGAATATATGACTAAGCATCAGAGAATTATTTTTAACGGAAACGGATATGCTCCTGAGTGGAAGGAGGAGGCAGCAAGAAGGGGGCTTCCCAATATTCCTTCTATGGTAGAGGCAGTGGATACGCTTATCACGGAAAAGTCTATTCATTTGTTTGAAAAGTTCGGTATTTTTACGGAGGCAGAGCTTCGTTCCCGTGCGGAAATCCTGTATGAGACCTATGCAAAAACCATCAATATAGAAGCTCTGACCATGATCGATATGGCCAATAAGCAGATTATTCCGGCAGTGATTAAGTTTGCAGGAATGCTTGCTGATACGACTGCATCTATCAGTGCGGCAGGTGCGGATGCAGCTGCCTGCAGTGAACTTTTGAAAACCATTACGGAAAAACTTGGGGAAACCAGAAAGGCTGTGGCAAATCTTATGGAGGTAGAAAAGAAGGCCTCAGCTATGGCTCTGGGCAAGGAACAGGCATTTTATTATCATGACAGTGTGATGACAGCCATGAATGCTTTGAGAAAACCGGCGGATGAGCTGGAAAAGCTGGTGGATAAGGAATACTGGCCTTTCCCTACCTATGCGGATTTAATATTCGAGGTGTAAAAATGTTGTAACAGTCCCGTCTTCAAACACCGCCTCGGATGCGGGACTGCTTCTTTGATACTGCTATGACAGCTTTCGGGATTTAAGGAAACACGCCGGCACAAATACCTATTAGCTGCCCTGTCGGCAAACTCAAAGTCAATCACAGATAAAAGTACGCTGAACCTTAGAAGAAATTTTGTGAAAAATCAAGAAATCCGTTTTAGAAAATGTACACCCCGGTTTCAATGTTTGAAGCGAAGCAAGTTTTGAAACCGGGGTGTTAATATCATATCTAAAATGGATTT
>Ga0129308_1000634_pt1 | contig 48528 bp, 50 predicted proteins | sample L827metagenome_FD_94440 | JGI IMG/M metagenome (GOLD analysis project Ga0129308, IMG submission 94440) | Ring-tailed lemur group fecal microbial communities from Wisconsin, USA - L827 metagenome | ecosystem: Host-associated > Mammals > Digestive system > Large intestine > Fecal | place: USA... | reverse complement strand
TTGGGGGTTGGCTCAGTTATTTACCCCGCCGTGCCTACCCGCATTCCGCTTGCTCCATGCGGGTCGCGGGCTTCGCCCTATAAAATAAGGAATAACCAAAAATGCTCGTGCAAGCACGGATTTTTGGTTATCCCTTATTTTGCACGGCTCATTGCCTACGCGTACATTATCTCACATGAGAATGGGAATTTCAATTCATGTCTAAAAAATATTCGCGATAATCTTCCTCATCGGCGAATAACATGTAGGTGCCGTTTACATAGCCCATATAGCCTGCTTCAATTACATATCCTTTCATAGTATCCACTCCTTATCGTCATTTGATATTAGGAGTGTACCGCACTATGTGTCCAATAAACGGGACACGTCTTTTTTACCATACCACATTCTTCCCCTTTTGTATCATTTTTGCGACAGACGGCACGGGAAATGGGATGAATGACCACATTTTTCCAAAATCTTAATTATTTTCCATAAAAATTTAAGAAATACTTAATTGTAAAAATTCCATTTCTGCATTATGATAAAATTCGTCTTTTAATAACAACACCCTGCCGGAAGGATGTTTGCTGTTTCGACAGGATGCTTTTAAGGAGGAACTACTATGGCAGCTACCGTAAAAGCCAGGCGCAAGAAGAAAAAAAAGATTACAATATTCATTATCGAGATACTGCTTTTGCTCTTGTTAGCGGTTGTGGCATTTGCCGCCACCAAATTTATGAAAATCCAGACTTCACCCCTTGATAACGACAACATTCACGTAAATGAGGATATTTCCGAAGAGTCGCAGGAAATTATGAAAGATTACAAAACCATTGCGCTTTTCGGCTTAGACAACCGCTCCACCGGGGAACTCACCACCGGGCGAAGCGACGTTATCATGATTGCGGCAATTAATAATAAAACCCATGAGGTAAAAATCGTCTCTGTCTACCGCGATACCTACTTAGATACCGGGGACGGCATTTACCAGAAATGCAATGCAGCCTACGCAAAGGGCGGTCCTGAGCAGGCGATTTCCATGCTGAACAAAAATTTAGACTTAAACATCACAGACCACATCACTGTGGATTTCAACTCCATCGTAAAATGTGTGGATTTGTTAGGCGGCATTGAAATGACGATTACCGACGACGAGGCAAACCTTATGATTGGCTACATCCGGGAAATCAACGAGATTACCGGACATAACTCCGTGGCGCCGTCCTCCGGCGGAACCTATACCCTAGACGGCGTGCAGGCATGTGCTTTCGCCCGTATCCGGTACGGCGGCGGTGACGATTACAAACGTACCGAGCGGCAGCGCGCCGTGCTCTCCGCCATGGTGGCAAAGGCGCAGAAATCCAATCTGCTGACTTTAAACAGTCTGATTAACGAGGTGTTAGGCGACATTGAGACCAATCTCTCCGCCACAGACATTATCTCCCTTGCCACAAAGATTTTCAGCTACGATATGGGAGAGACAACCGGATTTCCATCCCAAAAGGCAACCCACACCTATGACAGCGTCGGCGACGTGGTAATTCCCTGTGATTTATCCACAAATGTTACCACACTGCACCAGTTTTTATACAACGATACAAACTACACTCCGTCCTCTACGGTTCAGGCAAACAGTGCACAGATTACCAGCAAAACCGGCTTCGGAGCAAATGACGGTTATTAAAGCAGCGTGCTAAAATGACAATCTCAACTAAAAAGAGGGGAATCCCCCAAAGCCATAAAACGCTTTGGGGGATTCCCCTCTTTTTTTCAGATACCTATTTATTTTTTCATGCGAAACCATTCTTTCATCACGTCTAACACTCTCACAAGCTCCTCCCCTGTGATAACATAGGGAACCATCGCATACAGATATTTGAGGAAAGGTCTGCTGAATACGCCGCGCTCATAAGCGAACTGCTGATACCCTTCCAGAACAGAGGCGTCATATACCTCCATACAGACGCAGCCTCCCATGATTCGTATTTCCCGGATACGGCTGTCCGCAAAGCCCTCTAACTCACGTCTTGTAACCGCTTCAATCCGGTGGATTTTTGACAGATAATCTTCGTTTTCAAAAAGCTCAATCGACTTTAACGCCACACTGCAGGCAAGCGCATTTCCCATAAAGGTCGGTCCGTGCATCAGCGCCTTTTCCGGCGCGTCATCATAAAATCCCCGGTAAACCTTATGATTCGCCACCGTTGCCGCATGGCCGATATAACCTCCGGTCAGCGCCTTGCCGAGTACAATGATATCCGGCAGCACCAAATCCGCCACAAAACGATTTCCGGTTCTTCCCAGTCCGGTGGCAACCTCGTCAAAAATCAAAAGGACATCATATTTATCACATAATTCCCTCGCCCGTTTTAAAAAGGAAATATCATACATGCGCATTCCCCCTGCCCCCTGAAGCAGCGGTTCTACGATAAAGCAGTTCAGTTCTTCATGATATGTCTCAAACGCCTCCTCCAAAGCGGAAATTTCTGTTGGAATGTGGATAACGTCTTTCTTTTCCCCGTATGCCTCTAAAATAAAATGATAATCCTCATCATCCCCCACTTCCATTGTCTTAAAGGTATCTCCGTGGTAAGCATGGGTCAACGCAAGCACCTTGGTCCGTTTCAAATCTCCCGCATTGACATAGTACTGCAATGCCATTTTTAACGCCACTTCCACCCCGACGCTTCCGGAATCCGAGAAAAAGCAATAATCTAAATCGCCGGGAAGAAATTCCGCTAATTTGTCCGACAGCTTCTGCACCGGTTCATGGGTCAGCCCCCCTAACATCACATGGCTGAAATTATCCGCCTGTTTCTTGATTGCCTCCGTCAGAACCGGGTGCTTATATCCATGGATAACGCTCCACCAGGAGGATACGGAATCTATCATTTTCTGTTCCTTTGTATAAAGATATACTCCCTCTGCGTCTACAATTTTATAGGGTTCTCTCATTGTTTTCATCTGTTCATAAGGATACCATATCATAATTTACCTCTTTTCTGCCGCCTTTGTCTATTTACCGGACACGCCTGCCGTTAATGATATAATTCTTCTAACTTTTCCGCCTCAATCTCCAACTCCGTATCGCCGTCATGCACAACGGCAACAACCGGCATCCCGGTGAAACGCTCCACCATTTTCCGGTTATCTTCCTCTATCAGATTCCCTTCATGAAAATGATTGAGAATGATTCCCTTTACGGGAATCCCCTGATTTTTCAGATAGCTTACCGTCAAAAACACGGAATTGATGGTTCCAAGTCCCGCCTCTGCAACGATAAGCACGCCAAGCCCCAATGCTTTCACGATATCCTCTAACATAATCACCTGTTCGTCATAGCGGATGGGGCAAATAATGCCGCCGCTTCCCTCCACGGTGACATATTCGTATTTTTCCGATACCGCCTGATACCTTTCGCAGACCACCGGTAATTCCACCGGATTTCCCTCTATCTGCGCCGCCAGGTGGGGAGAGTAGGCATTTTCATACACATAAGGAACCATTTCCTCCAAATCTCCGCCGATTCCGGCAATGCGGTCAACGTATTCGGCGTCACCCGGAATCAATCCCTGTTCCGTTCTCACATTTCCACTCACCGCCGCCTTAAAATATCCGGCGTTCCGCTTATTGTCACGGAGCTTCTTCACCATCAATGCCGTGACATAGGTTTTTCCAATATCCGTATTAGTTCCGGTAACAAACAATCCTTTTCCCATGCTATCCCTCCTGTCTTTTCTCCGGTGTGAAAACACCCGTTTCCTCTAAGCACCTGTACACTGCATCTGCCGCCCCCTTTAGCTGCTTTGCCGTATGTGTTGCCATAAGCGCTATCCGAAGCCTTGCGCTTCCTTTTTTTACCGTCGGATACCGAATGGCGGATATAAAAAATCCTTCTTCGAATAGTTTTTCCGATACCGCAAGGGCTTTTTCTTCCTCTCCGATAACAATGGGGATAATGGCAGTTTCCGAATCAACCGCCAGCCCCATCTGCCGCAGATATCCGCAGAAAAGTTTTACATTATTCTGAAGCGCCGCAACGCGTCCGGGATTTTTTTCAATAAACTCAAACGCCCGGTAGGATGACGCCATGGTGACAGGGGAAAGGGACGTAGAAAAAATAAATCCCCTGGCTTTATTTTTCAAATATTCTATGAGCGTTTTGCTTCCGCACACAAAACCTCCCTCGCTGCCTATGGCTTTGCTGAGGGTTCCCATTATAATATCCGGTTTCCATTCATTGCCGTAATACTCTGCAATTCCCCTGCCGGTCTTTCCAATCACTCCCGTGGAATGCGCTTCGTCAACCATGGAAAGCAGCTGATATTTATCCGCCAACTGTACAAAACGGGGTAAATTCAGGATATCCCCATCCATGCTGAAAACGGCATCGCTTACCAGAAGTCCCCTGCTGCACGGATTCTCCAGAATCTTTTTCTCTAAATCCTCCATGTCATTGTGGCGGTAAACCACAATGCTTGCTCCGCTGAGACGGCAGCCGTCAATGATGCTGGCATGGTTCAGCTCATCACTGAAAATAACGCTGTTTTTGTCCATCAGGGACGATATTGCCGCAAGATTCGCCACATACCCGGTATTGAACACAAGGGCCGCCTCTGTCTGCTTAAATTCAGCGATTTTTTTCTCTAACATTTCATGTATGACCGTGTTTCCCGTTGTAAGTCTCGAACCGCCTGAACCTGTCCCATACTTTTCAAGAATCTGCGCCGCATACTCCTTTACCTCTTCCACACAGGACATGTCCAGATAATCGTTAGACGCCAGCATCAGCATTTCCCTGCCCTGATACCGCACCGTTGATGACTGTGCGGATTCAATGGTTTTCATGCTCCTGTAAAGGTGTCTCTCCTGGATGTTTTTCAGCGTTTCCTCCATAAAAGCAAATTTGTCCGCCTGCTGCCTTTCCGGTTTTAACGGCTGCACTTTTCTGACTATCACAGGCTGTTTTTCCAAAAATGATATGGTTCTCTCCACATCATTTTTGCTTCCCCGGTACAGAAAAATTCTTCCGCCGTTTTCACTGCCTAATTCTTTCATCTTAGTAATGCGCCTGTACCCTGTGGATTTTGACGCAACATATCCCGTGACATAGTCCGGGTCATCTGAAATGCAGATTTCTCCTATGATATTAGGGGCATTGGCTACCTTTGTGGCTAACACAATCGCCTCCGCATAATGATTTTTTCCCTCCCCGGACAACCGAGCGGCTTTCCCTTCCGCATCCATATACGTTGCGCGAATCCCCCGCTCCCTGTCGGGCTCTAAGCGTTCTAAGGTATCTACGTCCAAAAGTACCGCCCCCCGCATGGCATAGGTTTCCGATAAAAGCTCCAATATTTCCCCGCTGCGGGCAAGCTTTAAAGAATCAAGGAATTTCCGTACTTCCTCTAACCCCTCCCGGCTGTTTTCCACTTCCACCGTGCTGACCGGAAGAGCGTCAAAATACAGAATATCCTCTTCCTCTAATTTTTCTATTTTCACATTCAGCAAATCCGGGCTCCCCTTGGGATGATTCATTCCCCGCTGTACAAGCTGGTTTACAAACTGATTTATCCGGGTTTCCTCTATGATTTTCTCCGCCCCCGAAATATGCTTGTTCCCTTTGCCTGCACGCATTTTTATACTGTACAACGACATAATGCGCCATGTCCTTTCACTATGTATCAATCAATTTTGATTGTAATTATAGTGAAGTCATGGCGCATTGTCAACTTTTATTTTTATTGTGGTTTACATTTCTTTTTTCCGGCGTCTCATCCACATCAGCAGCAGAAATACCGCCGCGCATCCACTAGAAACCACCGCTCCGGGCACAAATCCCGGCGTCCGGTAGGTCAGCTCAATCTCGTGGCTGCCTTCCTCCAAAGAAACGCTGATAAATCCCTCTCCAAACACCTCCGGCTCCGTTTCTCTGCCGTCCACAAGCAGTTTCCAGCCATCGTCATTGGCAATGGAGAAAATCAGCCTGCCTGCCTCTTCCACCTGAATGTTTCCTTTAATCTTCGTGTCGGAAAAGGAAGTCAGCTCCATGGTCTGGGCGTTTAACGTCTGATATGCCGCCTCCACCGCATCTAAATTCAGCTTGTATGCCGTGATATTCAGGCATTCCTCTTTGGTATTTTTAATCTGTATTTCATCCCCTGCATTGCAGTATCCCAAATCCAGCGTATACCCATGGGAAACCTTGGTAAAGGATTTTGTCCTGCCGTCGCTGATTTCCTCTGTCACTCCCTCTAACGTGGTTTTCTCATAGGTGGCAAAAATATAGGCGTCCTCCGTCACCGGTATCGTCGAAACTCCAGTCTCCGAAACAGAAGGAATTTCCGTCAGCATGGCTTCCTCCGCTCCCAGAAGAAATGCCAGCTCATTCTGCGCCTCAATCTCCCCCATATCCTTATAATTCCAGGCGGATATCACCTCTTCCGGCATCATAAAGCCCAGGGGAAGTACATATTTATTCTCGTAAAGATAGGTTTCCCCGCTCTGAGCCACCAATGTCCGGATAGGATTTGCCTCCTCCCCGTTATCGGCAATTACATATTTTAAAGAAAGCATGGCGGAAAGCAGAGGCGTCGCCCCGTTGACACAGTAAAAGTTTTTTCCTCCCTCCATTCCCATCGCCTGGTAAAAGTGGCTGATATCCAGATTCATCAGAGAGGAAAACTGCGTTGCCGAACGGTAACCCGACAATGCCGCATCATTCTTTGTCTTTCTCTCCAATTCCTCCGTCCGGTAAAAAGAAATCCCCTGCTCTTTTGCCAGTTCTTCCCCGTCTGCCAGCACATCCCGGTAGTCCTCCAGATTTTTCACGTAGGAGGTTCTTCCTGTGGTGCCTAACCCTGTGAGGTTAAAGTTCAGCAGCAGCTCCGCAAACATGGCAAAACAGGCGGCTCCCAGCATATAGCCCTTGACCTTCTCTTTTTTCAGATAATTTTTTTTCTTCTTTTTTGCCCTTTTTCCCTCCGGCTCCCTCAGATAATCCCTCGCCCAGAAATACACCAGAAGAAGCACCGCATACCCTGCCAAAAACACCATGGTCACCCACTTTGCAGTCCCGTCTATCAGGTCTTCCTCTGAAAAATAGTATGCCAGCCCCAAAATTCCCGCAGCAATCAAAGCCGCAGCAGCCACATGCCACAGGCGGTTTCCCTGAAAATGCAGAAATGTTTCATAAGCAATCACCAGCAGCAGAAAGATATACAGAAAGCTCTGTCTCCCCGGCAGAGAATCCGGGAAGTGAAGCCCGTGCCAGATAAAATCCAGCATATTGTTTGCAAAGCTTAACAGGAAAAAAACGGAAAACAGCCCGTATGCCAGTTTCTTTTTCCATGAAATCTGCCGGTTAAAAAAGAACATGACAAGCAGCAGCACCGTAAAAATACCGCAGTAAAGATTAGGCCAGTGCTCCCGCCCTGTATAGCCTTCCACCATAACAGAATGTCTTGCCGTCTCCGCAAGGATGTTAAAATACCACTCCACCGTCTCAGGAAAGGAAATGTGCTGGGAACCGCTGCTGCTTAAGATAACAGCCTCCGGGATAATCAATACCGCCCCGGTTCCTCCTGCCAACAGCGAATAGCCAGCAAACCTAAGCCACGCCCCGATACCGCTTTCCCTGTGCTCCAGCCAGGTAAGGAGAAACCAGAAAACAAGAAATATGCAGACCATAATGGAAATATAATAATTGCTCAGAATACACAAAGCCAGCGTCACATAATAAAGCCCCGGCTTTTTTTCTTTTACCAGTCTTTCTAACCCCAGAAGAATCAGCGGCGCTAACATCACGCAGTCCATCCACATAATATTCCAGGCATAGGTCGCCACAAAGGCAGAAAGCGCATAGGCGGTGGCAAACAGGGAAATGGCAAACTGATTGGACTTAAAATGATATTTCAGATAGCACCCGAAGGTCAGCCCGCAGAGCGCAATTTTTAATACCACCAAAATCGTCATAAATTCTATAACAGCGCCCTGGGGACAGAAAAGCAGCAGCCAGTTCAGGGGACTTGCCAGATAATAGGCATAAAGGGAGACAAAATCCACCCCAAGCCCCACGTTCCATGTATAAAAAATGCTTCCTCCCGTCCTCAGCTTGTGCAGCATTTCCGTAAAAAACGGGCAGTATTGATGATACATATCTATATGTAAAATGCACCGCTCCCCAAAGGGGTAAACCTCATGGCTGATACAAACCACAAGCACAAGTAAAAGAGGCAGCAAAAAAGCTGCCAGAAGCGGGATTCTTTTTTCCCAGTTTACTTTTTTCTCATTTCCCATCAAAATCCATACACCTCTTACTCTTTTTCATAATCAAATAGCTGATAATACTGCAGGCGGCGGTATCCGTCCATTGCCCCCTGTTCCTCTTTTGCAGAAGTCTCGCTGCCGTCCGCTTTTACCGTGCGCACCGCAGAAATCACCGGATATTCTTCCTTTAACTGCAGCAGATAAGACTGGTAAGCGCTTACCGGCACGCCCGCCCGTTCTAACACCTCCGCCGCCAGATAATTGGCGCTGGTGTCCGCTCCCGTCTCTTCCTCAATATCATAATTTGCCCATATCACATAAGGCACCTGGTAGCGCAGCTTTAACTCTTCCTCACTCAGATTGTTCCAGGACATTCCGTTTTTCGAAAGAATGGTTGCCGCCACCGTGTCGCTGGGCTGATGGTCGCCGAAAAAGACAATCACCGTCTTTTCCTCCACATCAGAAAAATAGGATACCAGCCGCTCCAAGGAGGCGTCAGAAAGCTTAATTAAGGAGAGATACTGCTGCAGTGAAAAATTATCAGAACCGTTCACTGTAATATCCGGCGTAAAATTATCAAACGCATCTGTATAACCGCCGTGATTCTGCATGGTGACATTAAAGGCAAACAGCGGCGTCCCTTCCTCCTTCGTCTCATAAAATTCTATCAGCTTATCCACGCAGCTGTCATCGCTGACATACTGCCTCACATAATCCGGGAGCAGATAATCTTCCTTAAACACACTCCGCTCAAAACCAAGCCAGGGATACACCGTGTCCCTCTCCCAGCCGCCTGCGTTATAGGGGTGGGTTGCCACAGTCTCATAGCCCAGGCTCTGCAGATATTCCGGCAGCGCATTCATTTCCCCTGTAATATACTGCTGATAGGGAATGCTTCCCTGGGGCAGAAACGCCATGGTATTTCCCGTGAGAAATTCAAACTCCGTATTTGCCGTATTTCCTCCGCAGACGGAGACATTTAACATTCCCGTCACCGTATTTTCTGCGCCGTCCTGCAGGCTGTGAAGGAAAGGCATATAATCCTCATTCGTCTCAAAATCCCCTAACACCGCCAAATCAGAAAAGGCTTCATTCATAACCACAATAATATTCGGCAGTTCTTCCGGCAGCGCCCCCCTGTCCTGTTCCTCGTATTCTGCCAGCACAGCCTCCTCTTCCCCCGCCTGATAGCCTCCCGGCTTGTCGATAGACATATACGCCAGGTTCATCACAAAGGTCACGGCAATTCCGTCAACATTGGTCATATGAGCCGGAGTAAACAATTTATTATACAGCCTGTGGCTGTTCTGAAAGCTTTCCTCCTGCAGGGTATTGGAAAAAATGCAGAGCGCCAGCGCCAATACTGCCGCAGGAATCAGGCGTTTCCAGAGAACCAGCCGCTTCATTTCCACCTTTACAAACCGGAGCAGAAACAAAATCAGAAGAAATGCCAGCGTAACAATTACCATTCTCCTATCCGGCATAAAATCATAATTATCCGCCACGCTTGCCGCGGTTTTTAACGAAAGGATATCCCACGGCACGATGGGGTTGGTGCGGAAACGCACCACGTAGCTGTTGGCAATGCCGTAAACCATGGTCACTGCAAATAAAATACGATAACCCCGCTTTAAGGTTCCCGTCACACAAAATAAAATCCCCGCCAGCAGCTCAAACAGCAGTATATTAAAAAACTGCGCCCTGGGACGCACCTCTGTAAAAGGATTGTGGCTGTAGGCTTCCAGTAAGTAAAAACACACTATCGGCAGCAAAACTGCCGCTATTCCCGACAGGGTATACCTCAGTCCCCTTTTCCAGTTTATCTTTCCTAACATTTCCGCACCCTTCTTCTTTTTTACAGGGGCGCTTTTTATTTTTCTGCTTGCATTCATTTTAGCCCTCATTTCTGCGCACACTTCTTCTCACACTTGCACATAACATTTTAACATATTCTTCCTGTCAGAGAATTTGCAGCAAATGTGCGGGTTCTTTGCCATCTGACATTTTAACATACTCTTTCTGCCAGGAAATTTGCAGCAAATGTGCGGGTTCTTTGCCATCTGACATTTTAACATATTCTTCCTGCCAGGGAAACGACTTCGCTAAATTTTCACAAATTCTTAAAAGAACTGATTTTGTATATTCTTTGCCCTTTCTGTCGTATTCTTGTCTTTTTTTGACATTTTATGTGAATAACAGTAAATTGTACCGTTTTTTAGCAAATGTTATGTTGACAATCTTCCAAAAATCTCTTACTATTTAACTTACCCAAAACAAATACTCAGAAAAGGAAGTAAAAAAATGAACGTTGAAACGGAACTAGCACGTTTGACGAAAGAAAATGAAATGTTTAAAAAAATCATTGAAATACAAGAGAACACCATTAAGAAAATGGTTGATTATTTTATCATAGAAGAAGGCGCAGCTGCCGCCTCCGAGGGTTCTGAAAATGTTTAGCATTTAAAATGCCGATGTCTGTTTTTGTCGAAAACAGACATCGGCATCGAATCACTCATTATGCTGTTTTTTGTTTCAGTTCTTCAATATCTTTTCGCAGTTCATTGATTAACTGGAGGTATAAAGTACCATTCTCATTTTCCAGCTTATGTATTCTGTAATATTGATTCAATTCATCCATATTATCCTTAAGCTGTGCAATCTGATTCTGCAAAACATCCCTGGTGTCATCCACATATTCTAAGATGAGATTCTCACTTTCTGTAAGTCTCTTGTCTACGATATTGTCTACGATGACCGGAACTCGTCTGTCGATGATGTCATTTACCCGCTCGTCTACGATGACCGGAACTCGTCTGTCGATGATGTCATTTACCTTCTTATCAACCACATCTTCAACAATACTACGGATTGCCTGTAAATCTCCTGCTTCCAGCATATACTCCTCCTTTCCCCCTCAATGCCCTGCCGTTCACGTTTTTATCTTACATCCGCTTTGTACTTTCTGTCAATCAGATATTTCCCATTCTAAAAATTCTCAGAAAAAAAGAAACCGAACTGCCGTCGATTTCTTTTTAACAATGCCGGCAATGGGACTTGAACCCATACGATGTTGCCACCGCCAGATTTTGAGTCTGGTGCGTCTGCCATTCCGCCACGCCGGCTTATGATTATGAAATTATGCTTACGTTTCCGCTCAAGCAAAATCTATCTTACCATATCCCACACAGGATTGCAAGTTTAAAAATAAAAATTTTATTGCTCCTGTGTAGGGTTACAATACATGTGTTACAACTAAATAATTAAAAAGCAGGGATACCGACTTTGTGTTATATTTTAGTCACCACAACAAAAAACACAAACAAAGGAGTTCCCTGCTATGGCTACTATAACACAAGACATGAGGTATCGTCTATCATTAATTAAATACGCTGAGAAACACGGTGTTACCAAAGCTGCTATCAAATACAAGACCAACAGGCAGTATATTTACCGCTGGAAACGTCGATATGACGGCTCTATCGATTCTCTTCGTGACCGTTCCCGCAGACCTCACCATCATCCAAATCAGCATACCCCAGAAGAAATAAAGCTCATTTCCGATATGCGCAGACGTAACCCTGATGCCGGACTGGTTGTTTTCTGGGTCAAACTCATGCAGCGCGGTTACGCTCGTTCTATTCCTGGACTTTACCGTTTCCTTCGTAAACAGGGTATGATGGCTGTAAAACCCGCAAATCCAAAGTACATTGCAAAGCCTTATGAGCAGATGTCTTATCCCGGACAAAGGGTTCAGATTGACGTTAAATTCGTTCCATCTGTGTGTCTGGTAAATGAAGTTAAAGGAAAAAAATTTTATCAGTACACTGCAATCGATGAATACTCCCGCTGGCGCTATGTGGAAGCCTTTGAAGAACACAGCACCTATTCTTCCGCTGTATTTCTGGAACATCTTATAAAGGCATTTCCCATGCCAATCGAATGTATCCAGACGGACAACGGAACTGAGTTCACCAATCGTTTTACCACCCACAGGGATAAACCCACTATGTTTGAACTGCGTTTAGAACAGCATGGTATCCGCCATAAGCTCATCCGCCCGTATACACCGCGACATAATGGCAAAGTAGAACGGAGCCATAGAAAAGATAATGAACATTTCTATGCCACCCACACGTTCTATTCTTTTAATGATTTTTCAGAACAGTTGAAATTATACAACAACAGGGATTACAATCTCTTTCCCATGCGTCCCCTTGGCTGGCGTTCGCCCAAACAGGCTCTGGATGAATATATCCGGCAAAGTGTAACACATGTTTGACAAACCAACAAAAAATAAAAATTTTATTGCTCCTGCCTCTTCATTGACAAAAGTTATCGTATATGATAACTTAATAGCAGACCGATTTTGTCGGAGCGGGTCCTGGGATATCAAAAACCTCAGCTGTTTTCTGCACCCAGCCCCCAAATAATACCGCCTTCCCGGCGTAATCTTAAGGAAAACCATGAAAAATAATGACAAACAGCTCGCCCCCCGTTACGAGGTGGTGCAGCAGCTCAAGGAAGTCCGCAAAGCCCAGCACATGACCCAGGAGGTTCTTGCCGAGCGGGTAGGCACCAAAAAATCCAACATTTCCCGGCTGGAAAGCGGCAACTACAATCCAAGCCTGGACTTTCTGATTAAGGTTGCAGGAAGCCTTGGCAAACAACTGCATATCAAAATCCAATGACAGCGCTTCAAAAAACGCCGTTTAACATTCATCTACCATACATGTAAGGAGGACTCACTGTGGGACATGGCTTATTACTGGGGAAAAATCCCCGGCGCATTGACAAAGACGTGGAACTCTGCCGCACCACCAATGAAACAATCAGCAACCAGGCGGCAAATTTATTAATTGAAAATCAGATTCCGTTTACAAGGAACTGGATAAAAATCCCCTTTTTCCAGCGGGAAAAATATGCAGGGGCGGAGCGTTTTTACGTCATCTGCACCAACCGCAACCGCTACGGTCAGGCAAGGCGTACCTTAGACCAGATGGATTCTGCCTTCCGGGGGAGGCTGATTGTAAGCAATTACTAATTACTGCAATTTTTAATTGCCGTAATTTCTAATTATAACAATTATTGATTACCGCAATTATTGATTTCACAAGAACTGCCGCAAAATGAATTTCTCGATATGAAATAATATCCGTCCACATGACGGACCTTCTATTCTGTACCGGATTTTCATTTTGCGGCAGTTTTTTCTTTTCTCAAAATCAAAATTCACTTCAAAATATCTTGACAAAACTTTAATCATCTCTATAATTAAACCCGGAGTTTAATTTAATAACAAGGAGGCATTCTATGGGTCGACGAAAAAAAGAGCCCGCAGGCGCTCACAGGGAACGAATCACTGCTGCCGCAGAAAAGCTTTTTTCCTGCAAAGGCATTACCGCCACTTCCATGGACGAAATTGCCAGAGAAGCAGGCTACAGCAAAGCCACACTCTACGTTTACTTTCAAAATAAAGAAGAAATCGTGGGGATTTTAACTTTAGAGAGCATGAAAAAACTTCATGGCTATTTCACCGCGGCTCTGCAGTCCGGCGGCTCTATCCGGGAAAAATATGACGCGGTCTGCCAGGCTCTGCTGCGCTACAGCGAAGAATTTCCCTTTTATTTTCAAACAGTTTTAGGGGGAATCAATATTGATATGGAGCATTCCAAATGTCCCAAGGAGGACAGGGAAACTTTTCGAATCGGCGAGGAAATTAACCTGCTGCTTCTGCAGTTTTTCAAAGAAGGAGTGGAAAGAAATGTATTCCGCAGTGATTTATCCCCTCTGCCCACCCTGTTTTCTTTCTGGGGCGCCCTCTCCGGCGTCATACAGCTTGCCGCAAATAAGGAGACTTACATTCTCCAGGAATTAAAACAGACCCGGAAGGAATTTATAACTGCCGGATTTGATATGCTTTACCGTTCCATTGCAAAGGAGGAAAACACATGAACCAAAAACATCTGCTGGCTATCTCAGGAAGCCCCCATTCCAACGGGCACACGGCAAAAATGCTTACAGCTGCCCTGGACGCCGCAAAAAAACAGGGATATACCGTATCCGAACTGAATCTCTATCAACTGCAGTTAGCCCCCTGCAAGGGCTGCCTTGGCTGTTCTTCCGCAAAAAAATGCGTGATTGCAGACGATATCGGAATTATTACCGACGCCATCCGCCAGGCGGACTTAATACTTTTGGCAGCTCCGGTTTACTGGGCAAATGTACCCGCTGTGGTAAAAAATATGTTTGACCGCCTCTTTGGCACCGCCATAGAGGAAACCGCCACCTTCCCAAAAGGACTTTTTCCCGGAAAAAAATACATGTTTTTTACCTCCTGCCACACCCCCGCCCCTTTCTGCCGTATTTTCGGTCAGAGCAGCGGCGCCATCCACAGCGTAGATGAATTTTTCAAAACCGCAGGCATGAAATGCGCAGGTCACTTCGTCTGGGCAAATACCAAGAAAAGTTCCGAGCTGCCAAAAAAGCTTGAGAAAAAAATAAAAAGGAGATTTCTTAAATTATGAATAGCATAACCGGAAAAAAAGGGCTTTCGCGACGCCGTATCTTAATTTTATTCCTAGCCATAGGATTTTTATCTTTTTTCATCCTTTACTGCAGGAGTTTCATCGGCTACCAACATAAAATAGCTGCAATTACAATCCAAGATATTGATTTTTCACAGATAACAGACGGCACATACCTTGGCGAATATGATGCGGGATTTATCTATGCGAAGGTGCAGGTCACCGTAGAAAAGGGAAAGCTGACAGACCTCACCCTGTTAGAGCATAAAAATGACAGAGGAAAGGCAGCCGAAGCCATCCTTCCCTCCATTTTAGAAAAACAAAGTCTTTCCGCAGACACAATCTCCGGTGCAACCAACTCCAGCCTGGTAATCAAGGCTGCCATACAAGACGCCCTTTACACCTCGCAGACCCGGTAAAGATAGCTGTTGCCCTGCTTTCCCACCCGCTCTACAACCTTTAAATCATTCAATATCAAAAGCACTGTTCCCGCTAATTTAGCGGGAATTTTTGCGCTCTTTGCAAAATCCTTTGTGGTGAAAGGCTCTGCCAAATCAAAGGGGATAAACTGCATATAATCTTCCCGCCGCTCAATGCAGACCTCCTCTGCAAACCGCGTGGGAATCCTGTCGTAGCGCTCACTTCCCTTTTTCTTATCCCGGCTCCAGCCGTTTAACAGGCGGTATTCCTCCATATCAATCAGGGCAAACCGGAATTTCAAATTTTCATTTTTAAGGAAGGGGCGGATTTTATACAGCTCAATAAACGCCTGATAAGGATTGCCCCGCTTGGGGGACTTCCGCTTTGGGGACGCCTCGCCGCTTTCCTCGTCAATCCAGCTGAGCCATTTTTCATGGGGAATGGGATAAACGATAGTGACCGGGTAATACTGCAGAAAAGTTTCTAATTTTCTCCGCATTACGTTAAAAGCGCGGGTCTGGATTTCTATAATCTCCGTCCCGGTAAAGATATCCGCCACAAAATTTTCAATGGGAATCTCGTGCATATCCGTATCCGGGGCATAGTAATTTTTCAAAACGGCGTGTACCGTTTTTTCCGAAAGCGTGCCGATACCCTGCCGCTCCCTGTCCCTGCCTATGATTTTTTCCCTTGCCGCTTCAAATCTTCTCTCGTCGATACCCATTGCCCCGCTCCTGCATGAATTTTATTTCTTACAATAAAATACACTGCCTACGGCGATAAATCAACCATAAGCAGTGCAGCTTTCAAAACAATTTTTATTTTTTCTCCGGGTGCTTCATGTCCTTTAAAATATCGAAGCAGTCAAAGGTTCTGAAATAATCCTCCGGCGTCTCGGCGCGGCGGATTAACTGGGTAGAACCGTCCTCCTTTAACAGCACCTCCGCAGAACGAAGTTTTCCGTTGTAATTGTATCCCATGGAAAAGCCGTGGGCTCCGGTGTCGTGAATCACCAGCAAATCTCCCATCTCAATTTCCGGCAGCATACGGTCTACCGCAAATTTATCACAGTTTTCACAGAGAGAGCCCGTCACATCATATTTGTGGTCGCAGGGCGCATCCTCTTTTCCCATCACCGTGATGTGGTGGTATGCCCCGTAAATTGCCGGGCGCATTAAGTTTACGGCGCAGGCGTCCACGCCGATGTATTCCTTGTGGGTATGCTTCTCATGGATGGCTCTGGTTACCAGGCAGCCGTAGGGCGCTAACATAAAACGTCCCATCTCGGTAAAGATAGAGATATGTCCCAGTCCGGCAGGCACTAACACTTCCTCAAAGGCTTCTTTTACCCCTGCTCCAATCACGCGGATATCGTTTGGAGTCTGGTCGGGGCTGTAAGGAACGCCTACACCGCCGGAAAGGTTGACAAACTGAATGTCACATCCGGTTTTCTCCTTCAACTCCACCACCAGCTCAAACAGCTGTCTTGCCAGCTTCGGATAATACTCGTTGGTTACCGTGTTGCTTGCTAAGAAAGCGTGAATGCCGAAATGCTTTGCTCCCTTTTCCTTCAGCACCTTAAATCCCTCAATCATCTGGTCATGGGTAAAACCGTATTTTGCGTCTCCCGGGTTATCCATAATGCCGTTGCTCATTTTGAACACTCCGCCGGGGTTGTAACGGCAGCTGATGGTCTCCGGGATTTTTCCGATGGTTTTCTCTAAAAAGTCAATATGAGTAAAATCATCTAAGTTGATAATCGCCCCCAGCTCCGCGGCAAACTTAAATTCCTCCGCCGGGGTGTCGTTGGAAGAAAACATAATGTGCTTTCCGTCAAATCCCTGGGAGTCCGCTAACATCAGTTCTGTCAGAGAGGCGCAGTCGCAGCCGCAGTCATAATCCTTTAAAATATTTAAAATATACGGATTTGGGGTTGCCTTCACTGCAAAATACTCGCGGAACCCCGGATTCCAGGAAAATGCTTCCTTCACGGCTTTTGCATTTTCACGGATTCCCTTTTCGTCATAGAGATGAAACGGGGTAGGATATTTTTTTGTAATTTCCTCAAGCTGGTCTTTGGTAACAAATGGCTGTTTTTTCATGATAATTCCTCCTTTGGTTTTACGCCGTAAATACGGCCTGCACTAAAAACATATATAATACGGTGCCAGCACCGATACTTAACAAATTATTTCTTTTCCATAAATGAAGCAGTACAACTGCCAATACGGACACCGCTTCGGGGATTCCGTAGGGATATGCCGTAAGCTGCACTTCCTTTAAACAGTAAATCACCAGCATTCCTATCACCGCCGGAGGCAGCACCTTCCCTAAATACTGCACCATAGGCGGGATTTCCTTTCCCGGCGGGAAAAACAAAAAGGGAAACAGTCTGGTAAAAAATATGGTTCCCGCAACCACTGCAATTATCGCAAGAGAACGAAAAACACTAATCTGCATGCCTCTCTTCCTCCTTTTCTTCCATAAAGAAACGCTTTCCCGACAGCAAAACCGTCATCATCAAAAGCATAGTTGGCAGAATGAAATTTTCCGCCCCGAAAATCAGCAGGCAGAGCAGACCGCAGCCTAAGCCAATCAGCTCATAGGGACGGTTCTTTTCCTCCATCCACTGCTCCACCAAAATCACCACAAACAGCGCCGTCATGGCAAAATCAATTCCTGTCCCGTCAAAGGGAAGCCATTCCCCTAACAGCGCCCCGATACCGGAGCCTAAAATCCAGTAGGACTGGTCTAACGCCGCAAGGGCAAACAAAAATTTCGACTCATCCACTCCCTCCGGGGTCTTGGTGATATAAAGCAGGGAGTAGGTTTCATCCGTCAGGGAAAAAATCATATACCACCTCTTTTTTCCCATTTTAGAAAAACGTTCCAACAGAGACAGTCCATAAAAAATATGGCGGATATTTACCATAAATTCCATAAAAATCATTTGCAGGAAGCTTACCCCCGGCACAAAAAAATTTACCGCCAGATACTGCCCGCTGCCTGCATAACAGAACAGGCTCATAAGCATTGCCCACAGAAAATTATAACCCTTTTCCTGAATCATAACTCCGAACGCCATTCCGATAAACAGATATCCGGTGAGAACCGGTATGGTGTGGGGAAACGCTGCCCGGAATGCCGCAGCATAGCCGCTGTTTTTTCTTATTTTTATTCTGTCTGACATTTCTTCATCCTCTGCATATCCTGTTCCTCCCATATTATTGTCTGCCGTCCCTTCTAACATGCCGCCTCTCACACTTTCACTGCCATTTGTACTCTACAATACTTTTCTGTATACATCAAGAGTATTTGCTGCCATTTGCGCAATTCCATCTCAGTATTTCCCTTGCAGCATAGTTCCCCATTCCAACAATTCCCGCTTTTTTTCAACAAAATCTTTGCATTTCCTATGACTTATGATATACTTTTTATAGTTATGTTTTATGAGTGAAGGAGTTATGAATGAGTATCACAGTATTAAATTACCTTGACCAGGACTTAGTAAATAAAATCACACAGCAGGCTGCCACGCACAAAACGGCTGTCTCATCCCCGGCGGAAAATACCGATTTTGCCGCCTCCTTAACGGAGAGCACCAAGCTGCTTGGCTCTAGCAGTGATAATACCAATTCACAGACCAGCACTACAGCCGTCTCCGATACCACGGTTTCCTGCCCGGCAGATTATGAATCTTATTTTAAGGAAGCCTCCGAAACCTATGGCGTTTCCACCACGATTTTAAAATCCATTGCCAAAGCGGAGTCCAATTTTAATCCCTCTGCTGTCAGCAGCGCCGGAGCCGTAGGCATCATGCAGTTAATGCCTGCCACCGCCGCTTCCTTAGGCGTTTCAAATTCCTATGACGCCAGAGAGAACATTTTAGGCGGTGCTAAATATATCAGCCAGCTGCTCTCCCGCTATCAGGGAAATATCTCCCTTGCTTTAGCAGCGTACAATGCGGGCAGCGGCAATGTGGACAAGTACGGCGGCATTCCTCCCTTTACAGAGACACAGAATTATGTTAAAAAAGTCCTTTCTTATATGAACGGCACTTTCTCCACCAGTGATACTTCCACAAGTACTTCTTCCAGCAGTTCAGGCATATTCGGTCTGACAGGGGAAGAACGGGACGCCGCCAACGAAATGCTCGGCAGCTTCTTCGCTGCCAACAATATCACAAAATCCACATTGGATTTGCTTGTGGCATTACTGAAATTAAAAAATATGTTATCTGACGATACCACCGGAACTACCTCTGAAAACAGTACAAACGTACCTTCCACAGACAACAGTTCCGCATATCCCTCCTCCGCCACCTCAACCCCGGTGCTGCCGACAGAAACACCTGCCTCCGTCACCGATACCGCTATCCCGGTATCCGACGTTCCAACCGTTGACCCGGCAGCTGACACATCCGCGGAAGAAACCGGCACAGAGGAAGCACCGGCAACCGAGCCCTCCACAAGCGGCTCTTCAAACGATACTTCCACCACCGGACAGGCAGTTACACCCACAGAGGAAGCAGAGACAACAGACACCCTTGTTACTCCGGAAAGCAGTACCGGAGAACCTGTTGTTGCACCGGACATTGATTAATCCATATCGTCTTACAATGAGTTCCAGGCAAAACATTCCCGCCCGGAACTCATTTCGATTCTATCGAATCTCTCCCTCCGCCTGCATATTCCACTCAACCCCACATAACTTACATAAGGATTCGGGCGGCAAAAGAGGCTGTCCGTAACCGAGATTGGCAGATGGCGCAAAGAAGGCTCTGATTTTGTGACTATGGGAAGAGATTAGATATTCTTAGAAATCTGCCCGATATCCAGTGACCCCCAGCCACGGACGGCTGGGGGAGGTACAACGGAGCCATGGAAGGCTCCTTTGTACCGTTCACGTCCCTCTGCCGCAAACTTCCAAACCAGATTTCTTAGAATATCTTATCTCTGGACATCGGAACAAAACCAGAACCTTCTTTGCGCCATCTGCCTCCACAGCCTTACCTCAGCCCTCTTTTGCCGCCCGAATCCGCCCCCAAAGTGTATCACGACAACTCCTCAATCTGCCCCTCCAAATACCCATTAAACTCCCTCATAAACCGATAAACCACATCCACTTCCTCTTTCCGGTACTTCGACAAAAACTCCATATCCCGTTTTTCCCAAAGTCTGTGCCGCTTGGCATGTTCGTCAAAAAGCAGCTTTCCCTGGTCTGTCAGCTTAAAATACACTTCTTTTTTATTGGTTTCCAACGTATATTTTTCTATCAGACCCTTTGCCAGCAATTTCTTTGTCATCTTGCTGATGGCGCCCCTTGTCATTCCCATATGCTCCGCCACCTTGGTAACATTCGGCAGCTCCAACCGCCCGATAAAATCAATGCAGTGGGTTTCCGAATAGCCATACTCGTCTAAGCAGGAGCTCTCCGTCAGCTTAGAAAGCATGTCCTGACGCTCTAGCATCAGGGAAATTTCCTTTAATAGAAGTTCCTGTTCCTTCATCACAGGCTCCTTTCTAATTGTTTCCTTGTCAACAATTCTCACCTGCTAACTATAGCAAGTTTTTGTTTCCTTGTCAACATTTTTATGAAAATCCATTATTTTTCCCTCCTTTCCACCAAAACCTTCGCTGCCCCACCCGTTAGAGACTTGCGCCACAAAACCCGCCACGGCAAAATGAGCCTCCGGCATTTCTGCCGAAGGCTCACTTCCATCCGCTCATTTATCTAATCAAACTTAAATCCTGCCAGCAAATCGCCAAGGCTGGTTCCTGTGGTTTCCTTATCCGTATAGGCTTCTAAATCCTCCACGCCCTCGGTGTCCACCATTTCTTCCTCCAATGCTTTCATGCTGAGGCTGATTTTGTTATCGTTGGTGTTAAGCACCTTTGCCTTTACCTTCTGCCCCACCTTTAACACTTCGGAAGGCTTGCCGATTCTCCGCTCGCAAATCTGGGAGATATGCACAAGACCGCTCAGACCGTTGCCAAGGCTGATGAAAGCGCCGTAAGGCATTAAAGTTTCCACCGTTCCCTCCAATACGGTTCCCGGAACAATCATGGAAATCTTGTGGTTTCTCGCCTCTTCCTCTGCGGCTCTCGCCACAACCTTGCCGGATAATACCAGTTTTTCCTTTTCAGCGTCTACAGTAATCACCTTCGCCTCAATTTCTTTTCCAATCCAGGCGTCGGTGTCCTCCACATAATCCAGGGTAATCTGGGAAGCGGGGATAAACGCCCGGATTCCCTCTAAATAAGCTACCACACCGCTGGGCACGCTCTCTTTGATACGGACTTTGACGGTAGTCTCTTCCTCTAACATCTGCTGCAGCTTTTCCCATGCCAAAACGTCGTTGGCTTCTTTCTTGGAAAGCAGGATATTGCCCTCCCCGTCATCAGTTTTTACCACAGTAGCCTCCACCACATCACCTACATGCACCTGCTCCGCCACGGAAAAATCCGGGTCGTTGCTGAAATCCTCTGTTTTGATAATTCCCTGCGCATAATATTTTAAATCCAGGGTCACTTCCTCCTCATTTACGCCAATGACGGTGCCGGAAAGAATGTCTCCCTCTTTGATTTTGCGAAAAGATGCTTCTAATTCTTCTTTGAAATCCTCCATCGTTTCCATAATAGCCTGTCCTCCCTGTTTTCCTAAAATATAATAAAACATAATTCGGGCGTAAAAACTGCCTTTTACACCCGAATCAATTATAGAATACAGCAAAAAATTTATCAATATTTTCTTCTGTGTCTATTTGATGAATTTTTTGCTAAAAAATTTGTAAACGTTTTTCTTCTATGGCTACTTGAGGAATTTTTGCTAAAATATCTCCCGCATTCTACTCAAAATCCATATTCATCAGTTGTCGAAGCTGCTCCCTTTTTTGATAGATAACGGCAGTAACTTGTACTTTTTTCTTCTCATCATCTACCCAATAATATATCAGGAAATTATTTACGGACATCTTTCTTACGCCCTCGCTTCTCCAGGGTTCTTCCTCTATTAGCGTATTTCTCTTTGGAAAATCAGCTAACGACATAATCGCTTCTTTCATCTTATCCAATAAATGATTTGCTGCTTCCGGCGCCAAAAGTTCCTTTGAAATATAATACATAATTTTCTTCATCTGGTCCGTTGCCTGTCGGGTGATTTTCACTTCATAATCAGTATCCATACTCTATATCTCCGCTTTTAACTGATTAAATACATCTTCTACTGGCAAAGCTTCATCCTGCTTCGCCTGCATAAGCCCAGTATTCATCATTGTATCAAATTCCACTTTTGATAAGGAATCTCTTGTAGCAGGACTATTTGGAATATCTACCGAAAACGGCACCCCATCTCTCATGATTACCTGTCTGTAAGTCATATCAATAAATACAGACACCGGAATGCCAAGTCTGTCTAAAATTGCCTCAGCCCGTTCCTTAATCTCCGGTTGTATACGAGCTGTAACATTAGCTGTCTTTGCTGCCATTACCTTCACCTCCCGTTTTCATCAATGTACCACGATGTATTATTTTTTGCAATACATTTATTGTAATATTCCATCAGAAATTCTCATGAATATTGGCTTTATCCAATAAACATCCTTCTAATTTTCCCCAACTGCCCCCGCCAGTGGAAACTCCAGGACTGCCTTGAATAAATCCCCGTCTACCTCCACCCAGAATTTTCCGCCCTGCGCCTCGGAAAAGCTTTTTGCGATGGCGAGCCCTAGACCGGAGCCTTCCGTGTTTCTCGAACTGTCTCCCCGGACAAACCGCTCTGTAATCTCGTCCGCATTAATGTTCAGTTCCTCGGCGGACATATTTTTGAGGACAATTTTCACGTATTTCTCCGCTGCCTCCACCTCCACGTATACCCTGGAATTTGGCATGGCGTATTTCTGCACATTGACAAATAGATTTTCAAAAATACGGTAAGTTTTCTGATTATCCAGTTTTAATATGACCTTTTCCTCCGGCACTCTCCAACGGAGCTCTATGCCTTTTTCCTCCATTTTTTCCACATGCTCAATGCTGACCTGTTTCATCAGGTTCACCACATCCAAATCCATAGGATTGAGCACGATGTTGTTGCTGCTGGCTTTGCTCACCTCGAACAAATCCTCTATCAGCACCTTTAACCGCAGGGATTTTTTCTCCAAGGTTTCGATGTAGGAGCGGCGTTCCTCTTCCGTGATATCCTCTTTTTTCAGCAGCTCAATGTAGGTGGTAATCGCCGTCAGAGGCGTCTTTAAATCATGGGAGACATTCGTAATCAGCTCCGTTTTCATCCTCTGGCTTTTTACCTCTTCCTCCACCGCTTTCTTAAATCCGTTCCTGATTTTCACCAGTTCGCCGCGGAAAGGCTCAAATACGCCTAAATCTTCGGTAATCACCGTATTCAAATCTCCCTCTGCAATGCGGTTTACCCCCCGCAGCAGAGTCTGATAATCCTTCCCGATTTTATCGCAATACTTTTTCATCAGATAAAACAGCACCGCAGAATAACCAATAAGCAGAAAGATACCGAAGAACCACAGACAGGACAGCACCGCTAACACTGCAAAATTAAGCAGTACGATTTTTAAAATCGTCTTTGTGGTTTTTTCACTGAAATCAATGTGCTGCGCCTCCTGTAAAAGTCTGTTCCACTGCTTTTTCAGCCAGGGGAATATCTGGTAAATCAGACTGTACTGCCGGATATACTCTTTCACTCCCAAGGAAAAAACCGGAAGCAGGAAATAAACCGACAAATACCAGACTGCATACACGCCCCAAAGGAAAACCGCATATTCTCCAAACTGCAGGATTACCTCGCTGCTGTCTTGATTAAGGGCGTTGCCGATTTCCGTAAAGCTCCGGTAATCCATCTGCCAGATTATATCCAAAAAAGTATACTCCATTGACAGCGCAATGATAATACCGCATACCGCCGCCTCTAAAAAAAAGCATTTCCCCGGACGCTGTATCATCACCTGCTCCTTCCAGACCTTTTTGCTGTTCATGAAAAAAGCAAATCCAGTCAGCAGCAATATCGCTGCGGCATACAAAAGCCCGCCTCCCGCCTCCCGACAGGCGCTCCGGCGCTGCCAGGCATTTTCATAAGCTGCGCCTTCACCAACGATACCTGACAATGAGTTCCCTGCCGAAACCGCAAAAATCACCTGCAGATTTTTCGGTTTCCTTAACCTCGCCTGTGTATCGCCATAGTTGTCAGTAAAGTCAGACGCCAGTAGATTTTTCCGGTCTATCTTTCCCAGCATCTTAATGATATCGTCCCCTCTGCCCAAGGTCCGGCTAAAATAGGATTCTACATTCATTGCTCCGTTTTCATCAAAGGAAATGCCAAAAATGATGGAATACTCGCCGGCTAATTCCTCAATGGCAGAATCATATTTTATTACCTCCTCTAATGCTTTACTGGTATTAGAAACTGTCGTTCCGTCTTCTGCAATCACACAATAATCTACATTGGAACGGTATTTTTCAAAAGAAGAGATCCATTCATCCACCATCTCATTCACAAATTGGTTGACTGCTGTTTTCATTTCCTCTTCTGTCTCTGCAATTTCCCTCACCGCGGGATACACCTCAATGAACAGGTCAGAACCCTTTGTCTCCACCCCGGTCTGCCGCTCCACCTCTTCCATATAAAGCACATAACACCCTTTATACAATTCTTCTAAAACTTCTTCATCGGCAGTGTTGTCCCCGGAATCCTCTGCCTGTTTCTGCGCCTCCTGCAGTTTTTCCTGCCCTCTGTAGTTAATTCCCGGGAAAAATGCCATAGTCACCATGGCAATCACCAAAATCCCAAGGACTGTAATAATGATTCTTTTACGGTTGTTTTTCCATTTTATATCCAACGCCCCACACCACCTTTAAATATTTTGGTTCTTTCGGGTTAATCTCAATTTTATCCCGAATATTTCTCACATGTACCATAATGGTATCCGTATTGATTGCTTTCTCATTCCAGACCCGCTCATAGATTTCCTCTGCGGAATAAACCCTGCCCGGATTTTTCATTAGAAGGGTTAAAATTTTAAATTCAATGGGCGTCATTTTTACCTGTCGCCCGTCCACAAATACCTCCACGGTATCCTCATTTAATTCGATTCCTCCAATGATATGTACCCTGTCGCTTTTCTCCGTGACAGCCGTTTTATTGGAAAATTTCATGTACCGCCGCAGTTGGGAATTGACTCTTGCCATCAGCTCTAACGGGGTAAAAGGCTTTGTCACATAATCGTCAGCTCCGATATTTAAGCCGATTACTTTATCCGTTTCCTCGGATTTCGCCGAGAGCATAATCACCGGAAATTCATACTTTTCCCGCAGTTTCAGAGTCATGGTCACGCCGTCCATCCGCGGCATCATGATATCCACGATGGCAAGGTGGATTTCGTGCTTCTCAATCAGCTCTAAGCCCTCCACGCCGTCCGCCGCTTTCCATACATTGTAATTCTGGCTTCTTAAAAAAATCTCAATCCCGTCCCGGATTTCCTTGTCATCCTCTACAATTAAAATGTTATACTTTTCCATGTCTACACTCCAATTCTGCTGTTTTTCAAATTTAATCTAAGTATAGCATGTATCCTCTGATTTTGACAGGAATTTAACACTTGTAAATAATGCCTTTCCGCCCGGCGCGCCACCCTGCTTTCCGCGTATTCCGCCGCTGTTTGTTCTGCGCCCTTTCGCAGCGACTCATACAGTCCCGGACTGCATAATGCCTGCTCTGCCGCTCTCGCAAAGCGCTCCGCATCCTCCGGCGTCAGCATACCATTTTCCTTGGGTCTCACCACATCCCGGACTCCGGTAGCGTCCACCGCCACCACAGGATTTCCGGCAGCCATGGCTTCTAACACCACGATTCCCTGAGTTTCCGATTTTGAGGTAAATAAAAACAAATCACAGGCAGCATGATAATTTTTTATCTGCTTATTTTCCACATTTCCAAGGAAAATCACCTCCTGCTCTATTCCAAGCCTGCTGCAGGCTTCCTCTAAATGCTTCCGCTCCGGTCCGTCGCCAATCATCAGGTGCCGGAAGCTTTTTCCGGAAAACGCCAGCTCTTCCTTTAACTTTTGCAGGGACTCTAACAGGAAATCTAAGTTTTTCTCCTTTGCCAGCCTTGCTACGGTACAGAACAGGTAATCCGCTCCGCCCAGATATTTTTCCCTGATACGCTCTGCTTCCGGCATTTCCGGTGAAAAGCTGTCTGCAGGCAAGCCTGTGGGAAGGATTTCCACCGGAGGTTCCACCGTTTTTTCATACAACAGATGGTCGCAAATTCCCGGCGTCGGTGCAAATATCATATCACACTGGCTGCAGAAATAGCGAAGATACGCATCTATCACTCCGGTATGCCGCTCCGTCTGCTCTAACAGCTTTATATAATGAAGATATTCCTCATAGCGGGTATGATAGGTAAAAACCACCGGAAGCCCCAGCTGCCTGCGCAGGGACAATGCCACATTTCCCACGATTGCCGGATGATGCACGTGAATCAGGTCAATCTGTAATTCCTTCATCTTCTGCCGGAACAGCCCGGTAAGCACATTCGGCACCGGAGCTCCCGCAATCCCCACAGGAAAAGAGGGATAACGGATGACGAAGGGCTCTTCTTTCTGATTTTTATAGCTCGGCGCAAAAATATACACCTCATGCCCCAGTTTCCGCAGCTCCTCCGCCAGATGCTCAATGGAAATCGGGACGCCGCCGATATAGGGTTTATAATTATTTGTCAGCATTGCAATTTTCATAAGTTCCTCCTTCTTTCGCCTCTTTTGCCATTTTCTATATCAAAACATCTGAAACACCGCATCCCCAAAAAGATACCCGGCTCCCACAAAAACGAAATTCCATACCGCAACCCCAAGGGTAGAGCTTATGACATAATTTCCGAAATTCATTTTCATAACGCCTGCCGGAATGGAAATCAGCGTCCGCACCATGGGTACTAATTTACTGATAAAAATACCCACACAGCCTTTTTCCCTCAGATAGCCTATTTTTTCTTCCACCAGCTTTTCATGCCTGGGGAAACGCTTATAATAACGTTTTAAAAAAACTTCTCCACCGCCTCTGCCTAAGCCATATAAAATGACGCTTCCCGACACCCCCGCCGCAACAGTGATGAGCAGGGCGATAAAAAAATTCAGTTCCCCTCTCGCCGCCCAGATTCCTGCCAGGGGCATAATCACCCCCGCCGGAAACCCCGGCAAATTCAGATATTCCAACAGCACTATGACAAATATGGCAATGGGACCGTAATCTACAAAGTACTGCATGATAACTTCTACGTCCATTTTTCCTTCCTCCTCGTTTTTACTGACCCTATCTTACCGAAAGAAACTTAAGAGCCAATAGATAAAAATCTAAAGAAATTCTAAATAAAACCTTTTTATTTTCTTAGCGGAACAGCTTTTCTTTTTCCGGCACACATGCTATAATAAATAGCCGTATGGCATTTTACGTCATTACTTATTTATTATGAACGGAGGTATGTTATGGATAAGAGAGCAACTGCGATTGTTTCCTATTTTTCCCTGATTGGCTGGATTATTGCCTACTGTGCCGGGGACAAGGAGGGCGCTAAATTTCATTTAAACCAGTCTCTGGTTATTTTATTGGCAGGCATTATTGCCGGAGCCTGCGCTATTATTCCGATTATCGGAAACCTTGTCAGCTCGATTTTAGGAGTTATCGTCTTTATTTTCTGGGTGATGGGACTTATTTTCGCCTGCGAAAACAAAGAACAGGAAGTGCCTATTCTGGGAATGTTTAAGATTCTGAAATAAGAGTTGGTTTTTATTTTGCAAATTTTTGCAGAAAATGCGAAAGCAAAAAAATTTTGAAAAATTTTAAATTTTTTTGTAATTATGCCTTGACATCTGCGCCATCCTATAGTATAGTAGTACAGGTGTTGAGGTAATCAACAAATGCTGCTGTGGCTCAGTCGGTAGAGCGTCGCATTGGTAGTGCGGAGGTCACGGGTCCGATTCCCGTCAGCAGCTTTTCTTAAAAAACAGCGCAAACCCTTGATTTTGGTCGGGTTGCGCTGTTTTTGGTTTGTAATAAATTTACCGATTTTGATTTGTCGGCTGTATTCATTTTCAACGTATAATTCTCTCTATACTGCACACCCTATCCTTAAAAAAGGAGGTGCCTTATGCCAGACAAAAAATCAACCAATCTCTATGATGACGGAAACATTCCCGACGTAGACCTGCCCCAGAATAATTCAAAAAATTCTGCCAAACCGGACTACACTGTAGAACCGCTGCCGGAATCTTCACGTCCCAGAAAAGACGGACCGGGAGGGGACTAAGCCCCTCCCGTTTTTAAACCTCTTCCCCGCTGCTCTTTCCCCTTCTCCACTCCAACATCAGGAAAACAACCATAGCAATAACCCACTCTGCCAGCAATACCAGATACGCCTGTGTCCTGACCTCCATATATGATTCCACCGTATCCATTCTCCGGATAAGGGAAATATAAATCAAATTAAAATAACTGCCCAGCACACACACATTCTGCATTACCAAGTGGGAAACATTCCGGCGGATACTCTGCACCATAGAAACCAGAAACAAAAGCATTTGAATTAAAATCAGACAGACGGACTGCCAGTACACGAAAGGACCAATGTGATAAGCCTCCATCCCAAAAGGATAACGGTCTGCACGTATCCATTTGTACACCATAGTCTGTAACACAATGCCATATACAAACGCCAGCGCTTCCATCCATGCCAGCCACAGCATATTTCCCTTTCTTTCTTCTCTCCGTTTCATGGGGAAAGGTGGCGCCACATAGTCTGCAAGAAGCACATAAGAAATTATCATAATAAGGGGCATGGTGGCATAATACACAGAAAATGCTATTCTCCCCTGCAGTTTTACAATCAACAGCAGGGAAAGCGCCAAAAAAACTATCAACAGCACAAAGCCGCCTAATTCTCTGTTTCTTGTATGACGTTTCACTTTTTTCATGTAATCAAACGTAAGCTTTTCCGTTTCCCCCCCTCCGACCTCCGTTGTCCTTAACTCCTCCGCCAGTTTCCTGCACTCCGCACATTCCGACAGGTGGCTTTCCACCAGTCTGTTGCTCTCCACGGAACAGATTTCCTCCAGATAAGAGGGGAGCAGGTCCCTCACTACAGCGCAGCTTTCCCATTCTATTTCACGGCTATCTTTTTCACTCATCCTCATCCCTCCTGTTCTTCACTCCGTTTTTTTCATTTTCCTCTCTGCTTCTCTCCCTTAATTGCAGCAATCTTTCCTTTCCCCGGTAAAAATTCACTCTCGCCCAGTTCTCGCTTTTTCCTAAGATTTCTCCAATTTCCCGGAAAGACAAATCCGCACTGATACGCAGGTACATCACTTCCCGTATCTGCTGAGGAAGATTCTGCATTTCCCGCAGCGTCTCCATCAGCTCTATCCGTTCCAACACCTGTTTTTCCACGTCCGTACCCGCCTTCTGTCCGTAGGTTTCCTCTACGTCCGCCGGAAGCTCACGCTGGTGCTTCCTCACATACTGGTAATACAAATACTTTCCAATCTGACACAGCCACACGGAAATCTTACAGCTTCCGTCAAAACGTTCTAAGGATTTGTATGCCTGTAAAAAGGTTTCCTGAGTCAGTTCTTCTGCTAACGTCCTGTCACCGCACAGCTTATAAAGAAAATGATAGACAATCTTTGCATTTTCCCGGTATAATTCCTCCATTGCCGCCCTCCTTTCATCTGATATATCCGTTTCAGGCGCAATTCGTTACAGCTTATTACGATTTTTCTTCCATTTTCCCGCATATTGCATATAATATATAAATCCCTCTGAGGTAACGCCATGACAAACTGTTCTAATCTATACTTTCTATCCACCTTAGCCTGTCAGCTTGCCGACTGCCTTTCGGAAGATGAGCTTTCCGTTTTAGCAACAGAGCTTACTGCTTTAGGCGACATGTTGGAGGTTGTACTTGCAAAACAGGCTGCATGTCAGAAAGAGCTATTCATTCAGAAAGAATAGTTCTTTCTGAATGAATGCTTCCTTCTCACAGCAGCCTGCACCTGTTGCATATTCTTCTTTCATATCCGACAGGAAGTGTTTTTCCGCAATAACGGCATTTTCTGATATAGTCCTTCTTATCTTTTGCCAGATAACGCATAATGTTTTCTTCTGTTTTCTCCCGTGCTGCCTCTAATCTGGCTCCATCCATATTTTTTCCCAGACGGGTGGAAAACTGGTGGTACAAATCCAGCAGCTTATAATAGGTTTCATATTTTACCAGTCCCACGCCGCTGCACATGTCAAGGGCTGGGAAAGTCAGGGCAACATCTGCGGAGTAGGTTTTACAATAGTATAACCAGAGCGCCACAATATCTTTATTTTTAATATCAATGGAACAGGTCAGCATACGGTACAACGTATGCTTGTCCTCAAAGCCGTCAATTTCTTTCCTGTCTTTATATGCCCTGTCATACAAAAACAAAATTTCCTCGATACTGATTTTCTCAAAGGGCTCCGATGTCTCCACGGACTTCCAGATTTTTAAGATAACGTCAAGGGGCTCATTCATGTCTAACAATACCCTTGGGAAGCCCAGGCTCACAGAAGTAATCTCCGGCTCTTCCTCAAATACATTCTTCTGGATAAACCCAAGATTTGTCTCGCCCATGGCATTGATATATCCCGTATCGTACATGCCGAAACGTCCCGCACGCCCTGCAATCTGGCGGATTTCCGGTATATGCAACGCCCGGACGCTGGTGCCGTCAAATTTTTCCGTCTGGATGAATACAATCCTTCTCACTGGAAGATTTAATCCCATTCCGATGGCATCGGTGGAAACCACCACCCTGTTTTCCTTTTGCGCAAACTGGTGTATCTGCCTGCGCCGGATTTCCGGGGGCAGGCTGCCGTAAATCACGCTGGCTTTCACACCCTCCTTTTCTAATCTTCCCGCAAGGTCTAACACGGCACGCTTCGTAAATAAAATCAAAGCGTCCCCTTCCTTTACATCTTCCGGGAAAGAAAAGGGCGTATCCTCACAGACCAACGCTGTCTTTCTCTCATAACGGTTCAGCTCCCAGGTATCTCCCGTAAGCTCGATTAAGTGAAGCACCACCTTCAACGCCGACGGACTCATGCAGACATGTATCTCCGAAGCCTGCACACCGAGAATTGCCCTTGTCCAGGAATGCCCCCTGTCGGAGGAAGCAATCATCTGTGCCTCATCAATCACTGCAATATCATAGCGCTGGTCAATATCAAGCATTTCAATCGTAGATGAAGTGATACGGCTGTCCTGCTCCGCGATGCACTCTTCCCCCGTCAGCATGGTGCAGGGAATCCCCTCTTCTTTCATCTTCTCATACACCTCTAGCGCCAGCAGACGCAGGGGACCTAAATAAATTCCGTTTTCCGCCGTCTTTAACCGCTCAAGGGCATGGAACGTCTTTCCGCAGTTGGTGGGTCCCACATGAAGAATGAATTTTCTCTGCATCTGAAGCGCCCCCGGAAACTCTAATTCCGGGTTTGCCGGAACCATGCTGATAATCTGTTTTCTCACATCTAATTCCAGATAGGTTCTGCTTAAATCCTTCAAAGTCCGCTTGCAGATTTCATAGGGCAGCTCTGTCCGAAGCCCCTCTAACAGCTTTGCTGTGATAAGCTCCTGTTCCTCCGGGTTCATTGCCTCTAAATCCATCCGCACCAGCTCCGGTATCAACACCTGGCGCACCTGCATCATGGCAACCGGATTATTCTGACGAAACGCATAGTAGGACAGATTCCGTATCTGCCTGTGATAATCCTCTAACCGCACCTGGTTTGTTTTGGACAGATGGGTATGCTTCATTATTTTCCTCAGGGTAATCATCCTTTTCTCATAACTGCCCTGCTTGTTACTATATTTTTTCTTAAACTTTTTTGCGCTTTCACTGTATTGTGAATAATAAAACTGTATTATTTTCTCTTTCTGTATCATCTGTTTCCCTCTGCACGCAGACTGCTTTCTTAAACTATTTTTTCAAATCCTCTTTCATGACTATAACAATTTCTTCTCCGCAATGCAAGAAGGTACAGATATTTATGCTGTCCCGTGCTGCTTATTGACTGGACACCCTTCAGCGCAGCACAGGCTGCCGAAACAGTAATTACTGATTTTCTATCAAGTGATTCATATAGGAAAACGCCCCGGAACGGTGTAAAATCACCAGCAATACCGCAGCGAGCAGGCTGCCTCCCAGCGTACTGATAAAAAACGGCATCACATAAGTAAAGAGAGCCGCCTCCCCGTTTCCCAGCAAAAATTTTGCTACCGGATAACAGAGCATTCCTCCAAGAAATCCTGTGCCAACCACTTCCCCTGCCACCGCAGCGGGAAGTTTTTTCGTATAGCGGTAAAGCATTCCACAGCAGAACGCCCCTACCATACTTCCCGGAAACGCCAGAAGGCTTCCGGTTCCCAGAAGATTTCGGATAAGCGCTGTGCAAAAAGCAAAGCCCAGCGCATAATAGGGTCCTAAAAAGACTCCCGCAAGCACATTTAACAAATGCTGCATGGGAAAGCATTTTGACATTCCCACCGGAATATAGAGTGTGGAAAGTATCACTCCCAAAGCTGTCATCATTCCCGCCACTGCCAGTTTTTTGATATTTATTTTCATTTTCTTCCTTCCTCTAGCTGTATTCTCTATCATTACAAGCCTGCAAAAAATACAAACTACAGAATATCAATGTATTCCCCTGCCAGCGCCTTATTCATGCTGCGGACTGCACAGAATTTTCCGCACATGGAACAGGTATCGTCATGCTCCGGTTTTCTGTCATCCCGAATCTGCTTCGCTGTCTCCGGGTCAATGGCGCATTCCCACTGTGCATCCCAGTCAAGGGCACGCCTTGCGTCCGCCATCTTATCGTCAATCTCCCTTGCTCCCCGGACGCCCTTGGCAATGTCCGCCGCATGGGCTGCGATTTTAGATGCAATAATTCCCTGCTTTACGTCCTCCACATTGGGCAGCGCTAAATGCTCCGCCGGAGTCACATAACATAAGAATGCCGCTCCGTTCTGGGCTGCAATGGCTCCGCCGATGGCAGATGTAATGTGGTCATAACCCGGCGCAATGTCCGTTACCAGAGGACCTAATACATAGAAAGGCGCTCCCATGCAGATAGTCTGCTGGATTTTCATATTTGCCGCAATCTGGTCCATCGGCATATGTCCCGGTCCTTCCACCATCACCTGTACATCCTTTTCCCATGCACGTTTGGTCAGCTCCCCAAGGCGCACCAGTTCTTCTATCTGACACACGTCGGAAGCGTCTGCGAGGCAGCCCGGACGGCAGGCATCCCCCAGGGAGATGGTAACGTCGTACTCCCGGCAGATATCTAAAATTTCATCATAATACTCATAAAAAGGATTCTCCTCTCCCGTCATGCACATCCATGCAAAAACAAGAGAGCCTCCCCTTGATACGATATTCATTTTCCTTTTGTGCTTTTTAATCTGCTCAATAGTTTTTCTGGTGATACCGCAGTGGAGGGTCACAAAATCCACGCCATCCTCTGCATGGAGACGAACCACGTCTACAAAATCCTTTGCAGTCAGCGTCGCTAAATCTCTCTGGTAGTGAATCACCGAATCGTAAACCGGAACCGTTCCTATCATCGCCGGACATTCGGAAGTCAGTTTTCTCCTAAAAGGAATGGTATTTCCGTGGGAGGATAAATCCATAATGGCATGAGCTCCCATATTGACTGCCGCCATCACCTTCTCCATCTCCACATCATAGTCCTTACAGTCCCTTGAAATCCCCAGGTTTACATTGATTTTCGTGCGGAGCATGGAGCCCACGCCCTCCGGGTCAATACAGGTATGATTTTTGTTGGCACAAATGACAACCTTTCCCTCCGCCACTAAGGGCATGAGTTCTTCCACGGTCATCCTCTCTTTTTCGGCTACTTTTTTTAACTGCTCTGTCACAATCCCCTTGCGGGCTGCTTCCATCTGTGTTGCATACTGCTGCATAAATTCCTCATTTCTGCGGAGGGCACTGCAAAATTGTCTCGGTCTTTCCTAAATAAAAGAAAAAAAGCCCAGTCATAAAGACCGGGCTATCATCCTAATGTCTGATATGATTTCCGCTCCCTACGACAGTTTTAACTGACAGGTTCAAAGAGTCAGGTTTTACCTTCTCAACCGTTTGTGTTCCCACGCACAGTCCCTCTGCGATTTTATTGTTTGTATACATCATACATTAGACTAATTTTCCTGCCCTGTCAATGCCTGTTTCTGTTTTTAAACAATATACCGCTTCTTCCTCTATGCTTCGATTTTCTTCGCTGCCAGAAATGTTTACGTCAATTCACGCATTTTTTATCCGCCTTTTTTCAAATACCGCTCTACGTCCTTCTTCATATACAGATAGTTCTCCCTCTGGTCTTTGCGGTAATGCCGGTTTCTCTGAAAGAAATCCACAATCCATTGGTCTAAATCCAGTTCCTTTTCAAAAGAATATGCCACGATTGCCAGAAGGGAGGGCAGATTCTGTTCCTCTAACAGTTCCGATGAATTATCCACATTTAAGGTCAAATCTTCAAGAACTTCCCGGTATAATTCTACATCCTCTTCCCTGACATCCGCTTTCACAACCTGTCTGATAAAATCCTCTATTCCGGTTTTTCCCACAGAATACACACTTGAGGTTTTCTCTGCAAAATGTTCACTTGGAATTTTCCCGGCAAAATACTCCTTCATCAATTTTTCCAGCAAAGCAAGCTTTTTCTTCACAACGGCTTTATCCTTGGTGCAACGGTTCGCGTCTATGGTATCAAAGGTTTCCTCATCCACTTCCACTGCATGGAGTTTCTCCATAAACGCCTGCAGGAACTCTGCAAACCGCCTGTCCGTTTCCCCTAATTCTGTGAATTTCGCAAACAACGCCACCCAGATAAAGGTATTCTTACTATTAAAAAGCTGCGCCGTTTTTGTATCCAAAATCGCCTCCAGCCTGTCAAAATATTCCCTTAAAACCGCAAACTCTTCCTTAGAAGCATGTTCGTTCAGATAGCTGTCCATTCTCTTGCTCTGTTTCTGCCAGTGCTCCAGATGGAAAACCGCCATAGCCGACTCCGTCACAATGCGCTCTAAGGTGCCGTTGTCCCGCTCTTTCTGGGAGTAATTATCAAAATCCTTAAAAAATCTGTGTTCACCTGTAATATTGCGGATATCCCTGGCAAAATTTTCAATATAGGTAAACGCCCTCTGGGAAGCGTTCATGGACTTATGGTTATTGTACCTGCGCACTAATTTAGACATTTCCTGCATGGTACATTCCTCATGAATCACCGTCTCAATCTGGTATTCGTCAAAGCGGTTTTTCAGTTCCTCCGGCAGCCCGTTATAGGTCTTATTGCGAACGTCAAACTCTAACAGCTCCCGCACAATATTCCCCTCTGCGTCCCGCTTCACCTCCCCGTTTTCGTCCACTACCTCCCTCTGATATTCAATCATATAGTCCTCCACGCTGGAGGTGATTTTATAATTTCCATAGCGGAACCTTGACAGGGAAGTGCTTCTCTGCAAGCCCTCGATAATCCAGAGCTGGGTCGTGTCCTCCCTCTGCTCCTCCCCCAAAATAATAGGAGGAATATAATCGTCCTTCAACACTGTAACCATCAGTTCATTGACCATATTATTGTCCCACTGACCGGATAATCTCTGCACATCCTGGTCAGAGCGGATGCTTTCATTTGCCATCTTTTTCAGATAAGTCTCCAACGGATAGGTCTGCCGTCTCGGTTTTCTTGCCATGCTGTTCTCTCCCCTCGTTCCGGTCTGCCGCCTCCTGATACGCTCAGAAATGCGGCATTCCGGCAAATATCTACAATAATATTTTTATATTTTCATATGCGTGCAGCCCCGCCATCTGGCTGCTATACTCTCCGGGCTTCATATGCAGAATCCTCTGAATCTCCGTTGGTTTATAGCCCTCCGCCAAAAACGCCGCTATCCTGCGCTGCGTCTTAGATAGCCGGTCTAAGTATGCCCTGACCTTAGCCCCGATTTGCTCCTCCTGAAAGATTTCCCGTTCTAAATCAAATTCTGAGACCAGGGTATCTCCCACCGTCATATCGCTCTCCTCCCCCACAGGCATATCAAGGGAAACTGCCGTCTGCTCCGCCTGTCTTTTTTCCCTGTTTCGCCTTGTCATCTCCGTCTTTATCCTCTTTAAAAGGCAGGAATACACATAACCGTCCGCACTCCGGGAAGTGTCAAAGGAGGTATAAATCTGCGCCATCACCTCATTTGCCACGGAATAGAAATCATCCCTGTCCTTTTCTGAAATACCCCCGAACTGCAGCAAAATCCGGTCTACCATTCTATGAAGCTTTTCCGCATCATTTTCATAATAACTGCTTAAAAAATGTTCTGTTTCCATATTTGTATGCCTTTCTATCTATCCTTTGTAATTTTTCCGGGCTGTTACATAATCAATTTCCGGTGTCATGCAGAAATCTCCACAATTTATCCGTTATCATAGCCCCTTTTATCGAACATATTTTCCGAACTTGTGTTCGTTTTTAGTAAGTATAATACATCCAACTCTATTTGTCAACACCATTTCGAACTCATGTTCGTTTTTAGTAAATTTCAAAATCAAACGGAGAAGTAAGAGTTGTAGCAAGCATTCCATCCCACAAATTTTTCAGAAAAGGAGATTTCAGCTTATGATACAGACAACATTACTTTCCATAGACACACGTAACACAACCTACGGCGGAAAAATCTATCCCTCCGATTTCAACACCGATTATGAAGGCACAAGAAACATCGCAGCCAGAATCCTCTGCGATTTGGCTTTCGATGAGCAATGCAGACGCAGCGCCGCCTCAAGAGACAGAAAGGAGCAATAAGAACCATGGCAAAACAGCAATCCTGTCACAAATTTATTTACAAATTAAACAGCAAACGCCTGAAACAGGCAAAATGGAATCTAAGCCTTCCGCTTTCCGCCGCCATGAAAAACAGTAACGATATCGTGGCGCTAAACGACAGCCAGCTTCTCCGCTGGATTTGCGAATTAACTGGAAAAGAAAATCTCGATGAGGAAGTAACCCGCTTAAAGTCAGAGATAAAAAAGCAAAAAAAGCTGCCCTCTGACAGGGAAAACAGAAGGAAAATCAAAGCCCTCTACGAAAAGCTTTACTCCCTGCAGTACCAAAAGGATTATTTCTGTATGATTATGGATTCCGACAAGGACTATGACCGGGCAAATGAGGGGTTTCAGATAAACGGCTGCCCCTACCGCAGGCTGTTAGGCACCAACGGAGGCATCAAAAAATCCACCATCACTTACATCAGTGATAACCTGTATGGAGAGATTGTAAAACGGATGGAAAACGGCAGAAACCCGGAGAAGCCCCTGATTCCCGCTAAACTGGAAGCCTACCGCGCCTTAATATGCAGCGGCTCTACCCCCGTTACCATGCCCCGTATCCTGATTGTAAAGGACTGCTTTGTGACTTTCCGGGAGGACGTCTTAAAAATCAGCGACGACTGCGGCGAAGAGCCCGAACTTACCTTTGAAACAGACTGCGAAATTGAATACTGCGATTCCGACGGCTACGGTTTCATGTCACCGGATTACTCCCGTATCATCAACCGGGATTTATACGGGGAAGAGGCAAAGGGCGCCACTATTCCCGGCGTAAATACCCGCTATGCCTGGACAAAAGGAATGCTTTTTACCTTCGACTTTGTGGAATTTGCCAGACAAATCAACCACGAAAGCTACCTTGTTAAGGACGCCTGGGGGACCCTGCGGGACGTCCGGGAATACGACGTTATTCTCACCACCTCCATGGTAAAGCTCTGGGATTCCTACGACAGCTTAGAGCATTACCTTACATGCTGTGATGAAAACCACTACCAGTTTTCCGTGGCAAAAACCATGCCGCAAAAATTAGAGCATGTACGGAATTTCAACTATCAGTTTTTACAGACCTACGACCTTACGGACGAAGAGCTTGCGGCGCTCTGCCAGCCCACCATGGACGAAATCTCCGACGTGTTAGGAGGCGATTACCGGAAAACCCTTGTCTTTTTAAAAGGAATGTTTCTAAACGAAGAAAATGCAGACAAGGGCGGGGACGATTTCATCAAAGCCATCATGATTGAGCGCCGTATGCTTCTTGACCCCTATGTTTTAGAAAGGGTGCACCGCATGATAAAAAAACGGATTTCCATGGCGGCAAAGGGCTCCATTAAAATAAGCGGAAACTTCGCCGTGGTGTCCGGCGATTTATACGCCCTCGCCCAGTCGGTGTTTGGTCTGCCCGTTACAGGACTTTTAAAAGCCGGGGAGGTTTACCATAAATACTGGATTGACAAAAACGTGGAGGAAATCGCCCTTTTCCGCGCGCCCATGACCTGCCACAACAATATCCGCCGCCGGAACGTGGTGCATGACGCCGCCATGGATTTCTGGTACCAGTACCAGACCACCGGAATTATTTTAAACGCCCACGACACCACCTGCGACGCTTTAAACGGTGCGGACAAGGATTCCGATACCTTTTTTACCACCGACAATGAAATTATCATAAGAAACACAAAAAATTCCCCCACCATCGAATGTCTCCAGCGCAAAGCCAAAAAGGTCGTTCCCACCGAGGCGGATATGGTTGCCGCAAATAAACTTGCCTTCGGCGATGAAATCGGCGCCACCACAAACCGGATTACTGCCATGATAGAAAGACAGGCGGCATTTCCAAAAGAAAGCGAAGAATACCGGATGCTGAACTACCGGATTAAATGCGGACAGCATTACCAGCAAACCGCCATTGACAAGGCAAAGGGCATTCTGGCAAATCCCATGCCGAAATACTGGTATGACAGAGCCGCCTGCCGGAAGCTGCCGGAGGATACAGAGGAACAAAAGCATTTTAAAGAGCTGTGTTTCAACATAGTGGCAGAAAAAAAGCCTTATTTTATGAAATATATTTATCCCGACTTAAACACCGAATGCCGGAGCTATCAGAAAAATACCAACAGCAAATGTATCCGGCAATTCAAAGTGCCCCTCTCTGAATTGATAGAAAAAGAGGACAAATCAAAAGAGGAACAGGATTTCATAGCCTGCTATCACAAATTTATGCCTGTAGGCGCCAATCCCTGTACCGTAAACCGGGTCTGCCTGTTGTTTGAGGAAGCCTTCGGGGATTTCCCAAACCGTACCGCCAAAAACCAGACCTTTGACGCCGGGCTTTTAAAATCCGGCATTTCCTATTCCAAAAGCGATTATAAAAAAATTGCAGAACTGAAAAAGGAATATGACGCCGCCGTCGCCTGTTACCAGAAGCTTTCCCATAAACAGCGTTTTGATAAGGAGGAGGCGGCAGCCAGCCGGGAAATGATGCGTTTCCATTTCAAATCCCTCTGCGAAGAAATCTGTCCCAACGAGGACGCCCTCTGCGACATTCTCATTGACCTTTGCTGCACTTCGGGCAAATCGAAGCAGTTTGTCTGGGACATCTGCGGAGACGTCATCATACGGCATTTATTGGAAAAAAACGATTACACCCTCCACTATCCCCTGCGTGTGGATTCCCATGGGGAATTTGAATTTGGAGGCGAACAGTTTATTATACAGACCAAAAAAGAAAGGCAGTGCTGATATGCAGATTATTTTAAATGAACGTAACTATGTAACACAGATTCTCTCCGATGAAAACAGCGAGATAAAAAAAATTTCTTCCTTTTTAAGGCTGTACGCCCGCTATCTCTATCATGAAAAAGGATTAAGAAAAGCCGGAATCAAAAAGGAACTGGACGCCTTTATGAAAAAGCGCCAGCCCGGCTACCGCCCCGCCGACTGGTCAGATACCTTTGAACGTTACGCCGCGGGAGCGGGAAACTATCCTCTCTGCAGCTGCGACGGCATCTGGGTTACCCAAAAAGAAATAGACACCATCCGCCGCCTTGAGAATAAGGTATTGGAGCGTCTTGCCTTTACCCTTTTGTGCCTGGCGAAATTCGGAAACTTCAAAAATCCTGAGAACCACAGCTGGGTCACCTGCAGCAACAGCGAAATTTATTCCATGGCATGTATTACCGCCTCCGCATTTGAAAAGGACCGGAAACTTTCTATTTTAAAAGACCTTGGACTTATCGCCTATGCGAAAAAAGTAAACAGTCTCAGCCTTCAGGTTTTATTTTTAGAGGAAGAATCCTCCCCTTCCTTATGGATATCCGATTTCCGTAAATTAGGATACGAATGGAATTTATATAAGGGAGAGCCCTATATAAGGTGCACCTCCTGCGGCATTCTTGTAAAAAAGGATTCCAACCGGAAAAAATACTGTAAAGACTGCGCCAAGATAAGCGCCGCCCGCTCTAAATTTTTATGGGATATGGAGCACCGGAATGTGAAATCCGAATTTTAGAATGTATGTTCTTACATGTATGAAGCACTTGATTTTACAGGGCTTCGGAGCGTTTCACTCCGCAAACTGCATTTTTTCTATATGGATATCCAAAGTTTCCTGTCTGTGAAACATTTCATTCTTCTCTTTTATGCGTGTCAGCATTTCCGGCAGACTGTGTCAGTGTTTTCCGGCAAGCTGTGCCGGCATTTCTCTGACACGCTGTGCCGCTCTTCTGGTGACACACTGCGCTGCTTTCTGGCGGCGCCGGGGCATAGTAATATGCCCCTTTTTCCTTTCAAAAAATCTAAAACACGGAAAGCAGGTGATACGTTATGAAACCCGACTATTTTGATTTACTGTCCCCCTCCCCCATTCTACTGCCGGGTGTGGGCAGCGTCCTTTCTCCCACCTTAAGGGATATTTCCGTGCTGGGTATTCATACCTATCACTATTATCTTTCCGTCCTGTCTATGGATGTTAAAACTTATTTTTCCATGATGCCAAACCCTGAGCAGTACGATTTCATTTCTGAGGAAGAGCTTTCCCGTCTGAATATGTTTGACCTGCTGACGGTTCACCCCTCTTCCGCCGCTTTTCTTGCAGCAATCCTTCATTTCTTTTTAAAAGAAGAGGTTTCCTTTTCCGAAGAGGAAGGCTGTTTTCTTGTGACAACGGAGGATGACAGCCAAAACGAAGCTCTGACAGGGAAAATCACACGGGAAAATTATGAAGCGCTGTGCAGTCTTATCTGCCGGAGAAATAATGTGCGTTTTCAGAGGGAACTCCCTTTATCTGACGTGAAAAGTAAAAAAGCACGGGAAATTATGAAGAAACTGAAAAAAGGACGCGCCGAAAAAGCAAAGTCCGGCAAAAAAACAGATACCTCAACAGAGCTTGGCAACGTCATTTCTGCCGTAGCAAGCAGGCATCCCTCCCTGAACCCTCTCAACATCTGGGATATCACTGTTTTTCAGCTTTGGGACGCTTTTTTCCGGCTCTCAAACAATCAGATTTACAACATCGAATCCATGAGCGTAGCGGCGTGGGGAAACAAAGACAACCATTTCGACGCCGCCGGCTGGTTCAAACCACTGGATTTAAGTAATGAGGATTTTTTCTAAATCTTTGTTATTTTATCAAATCATAGAAAAAATTTTATAAAACGGAGGATTTTATTATGTCTAATTCCAACATGGCAAACCGTGAAGTTTGCGACCTTATTTTCGTAGATTATTCTACCAAAAAACCTTTCTTAAACCTGGATTTCGCCAATGTGACCACCACCGAATTAACGGGTGAGTCTGTCTTTGCTTACGGCGGAAAAGGTCATCCGAAGAAAGTACAGTTCGCCGGAGAAAAAGGCGGCACTATGACCATCGAAACCCAGATGCAGACGGTAAAATTATGGCAGTTGATTACCGGCGGTGAGACAAGCGCAGCCGCAAAATTTGTAACAAGAATGGAAACAACCGTTGATGCGGACGGAACAGGCATTGCTCTTTCCGACGTCCCTGTTGCCGGCACTGTTGTGGTATACCAGGCGGGAGATGACTGCGGCACGGAGCTTGACTGCACTGTTGCAGATAAGAAAATTACTCTCGACACCGCATTAGACGCAGGCGCAGCCGTTATCGTTTACTATATGAAAGAGGTTACGGATGGCGTTACCAGAATCAACATCAAATCCACCAGCTTCCCGAAAAACTTTACTGTTTACGGCGATACGGTGATGAAAACAGAGGATGATGAGATTCTTCCTTACAAGCTGACAGCCTACAAGGTGGCTCCGCAGTCTAACCTGTCCTTAAGCTTCTCCAATTCCGGAGACCCGGGAACAATTACGATTACCTGCGATTTGATGGCGGATAAGGATGAGAATATTCTTGACCTGATTCTTATTGAAGAGTAGGAAAGGAGGCGGAGAGCAGAATTCTGCTCTCCGTTTTTTTTCGGTCTAAAAAGGAGGAATTATGGATAGTTCTTTTTTAAATGAATTTATGGTGCCTATTGTGGCGGGGATTTGTCTGTGCGTTGGATATGTGTTGAAAAATATGATTCCGACAGAAAAAATTAACCGGTTTATCCCGCTTATTATGGGCTTTCTGGGTGTAGTTTTAAATTGGTGGATTCAGGGAGATTTTTCGGCTGAAATCCTGTTAGGAGGGCTTTTCAGCGGGCTGTCATCCACCGGGCTGCACCAGGTATTTAAGCAGATGATGGAACAAACGTCAAATTAATTTTAAAGGAGGATTTTTTATGGTTATTAATGTACATGCCGGGCACAATCCGGATGGGAAAACCGCCTGCGGGGCTGTGGGGCTTATCAAAGAATCCACGGAAGCCAGAGCAGTGAAGGACAGAGTGGTTTCTCTGTTGAAAAAGCAGGGACATACCGTTTACGACTGCACCGTTTCCGATGGTATCAGCCAGGGGGATGTGTTATCTAAAATTGTGAAAAAATGCAACGCCCATAAGGCGGATTTGGATTTGTCCATCCATTTTAATGCCGGGCGCAATGATTATGCCGGTGACGGCTCTGTGGGAGGCACGGAGGTATGGATTTACAATTCCGCATCTAAGGCAAAGGAGACGGCGGAGCGGGTCTGTAATCAGATTGCTGCGCTGGGTTTCCGCAACCGAGGGGTGAAAACCAGCTCTGATTTATATGTTCTCCGAAAAACTGTGGCTCCCGCCTTATTGGTGGAATGCTGTTTTGTGGATGATGCAGACGACGTCAAATTATATTATGCAGATACCATGGCTGCCGCCATTGCGGAGGCTGTCATCCCATACAGGGCGGAAAGCTCCGTTCCCTCTGCCTCCGGCGTTTCTGAACCTTTTTTCTTGGAAAATGTTTTCCGGGTCAAAGTCACAGATGAGGCTTTAAATATCCGTTCCGGTCCCGGAATGCAGTACAAAATTACGGGGTGTATCAAGGACCATGGCATTTACACTATCACGGAAACTTTCGGAAACTGGGGAAAATTAAAATCCGGCGCGGGGTGGATTTCTATTTCCACAAAATATGTGAAATACCTGTAGGAAAGGAATTCCTCTTATGAACAGTACGGATATCGGCACTCTCACTGCCCTTGTTGCATTTCTTGGAATTTTTGTGGAAATTTCCCCTCTTAAAATCAATCCCCTGAGCGCTGTGATACAGTGGGTCGGAAACGCTTTGAATAAAGATACCAGAAAACAGCTCGCCGCCATTTCCCTGAAATTAGAGGAAGTTTCGGAACGGATTGACAAAATTGAACTCAATGACATGCGCTCCGCCATTCTGGATTTTTCTAATTCCTGCATGAATGAGCGCAGGCACACGAAGGAGGAGTTTGAGCATGTCATTGATTTGCATACACAGTATGAAGAGATTATCTCTGAAAAAGGTTTGAAAAACGGGCGGGTTGATTTGGCATTTCGGTATATTAGTGAGTTGTATACGAAGTGTCTGAATGAAAATAGTTTTCTGGACAGTTAGGGGGAGGATATGTATTTTTCCCTGATAATAAAATACAGGATATAGCAGGGAAATGTTACTCCTTTGCTATATCCTGTACTTGGTAATGAATGACATTATTTTTATAACATGTTTTTGAGCAGTTGACCATGGCAAAATTGGAAAAAATGGAAATTTGGGAATATTTTTTGATGTTTTTATAAAAAATCATGTGTAGCATACTTTGAAAAGTATTCGCCTCTTTATTTTTCCTTGATAACAAATATAGGATATAGCTGGATGTTACTCCTTTGCTATATCCTGTACTTGGTAACGAACGATATTATTTTTATAGCATGTTTTTGAACAGTTGACCATGGCAAAATTGGAAAAAATGATGATTTTTTTTAATTTTTTGGTATTTTTGAGATAAATGACTGGTATTCCCCTTTTCCTTACTAGTGTAGTTTAAGCAAAAAGACCTGTTACCTAGGCAACACCTTTTTCAATTCCCACATTCTTTCTTCTAAAAACAAACCTATCTGGCTTGTTTTTCTACCATTTAGCAAGAAATTAGTGCCAGTAATACATGAAATTTTATTTGTTAATACTGTTCATGTAATTCTTAATGGGACGAAAACGCTGCCAGCAATGCATGAAATTTAAAAGAAACCACATATAACAAAATTTGAAAAACCTCTCCCTTCATCGGGAGCTTTACATAGATAAAAAATTTTACGAAAGGAAATACCTATATGAACAGTATTTTAAAAAATCTTATTTCAAAGTTCACTGATGCCATTCCAAAATTGACGGAAACAGATACGCTTCTGACACGGATTGGGAAAAACTCCAATATCACAAAATCAGAGTTAAAAGCTCTGGGTGACACCGCTTACGATACCGCCAGCAAATACGGTAAAACTGCCGATTCTTACCTGGCAAGTGCGGACGCTATGGCAAAAGCCCATGCTGAAAATGTGAAAGCTATGGCAGAATTATCGCTGTTGGCACAAACTGCAGGAGATATATCTTCTGATACGGCAGATAAATACCTGATTGCCGCTAATGTCGCTTATGATTTAAAAAGCAATGTCAAAGATTTAAGTGAGCTGCTCAATGGACAATATTCTATTGCTGCGAATACTTCTGTCAGCTTAGAGGATATGGCATCCGCCACATCAGAAGCCGCTTCTTCCGCCGCACAATATGGCATAACAATGGAAGAATTATCCTCACTGATTGCTGTTGCCGCCTCTTCAACTAATGAATCTGGTACAAAAATCGGTAATTCTTTAGCTTCTGTCTTTGAAAATTTACAGAATGTAAACGACAGTTCTGTAACAGGAATATTTGATTCTCTCAATATTTCCATGACAATAATGGAGGATGGCATAAAGCGGCTGAAAACGCCCATTGAATTGCTAAAAGAATTATCCGAAGTATATTCTTCTCTAAGTGTGGATTCTGGTCTGAAAAATAACATCTTAACCAGTATTGGCAGTGATTACAACAGTAATACCATCTCCGCTATTCTTTCTGACTGGTCAGCCTATGAGGAAATGCTTACGCTTTATTCAACCGGAAGTGGTTCTGTCTTTGAAGGTGCAGAACTGTCTGCCGACAGCTTAAGCGGTGCATTGACAAGGTTAAATAACACCTGGGAAGATACGGTTGGGAACGTAATGAGTTCTGACGAACTTACTGCCGCCGCCAACGGCTTAAATTCTTTCTTGTCCATCATTAATAAGATTACTGAAAAAATTGGCAGTCTAGGCACCCTTGGTGCTACTATCGGTGGAATACTTACAAATAAAAACGAAGGTAAAACATTCATGTTTTCAAAACTTGAATTGCCCTTTGCTATAAACATGCTTATAGTATGTAACGTAGCAAATGAAAGATAACAAACTTTTTCGTGGAGAATATGCTGGGAACTCCCCCACATACCAATACACCAAAACGGAATTCGGAAACGATTATACGGTAACGGTGGAGAAATCCAGAAAAAACGTATTGGTTTTGTACAAGTTCAAAAGACATGTACATACAGCAGACCATAAATTTATTCTGCATAAGGGAGGGTCTATAGGTACTCTATAACTTAAATAGAGGAAAGCAGGCGTAAAACAACTCATATTCATGAATGGATTACGCCCCAGAGACTGACAATCCTGGACTTAATTATCATTAGGTTCATAACATACAGTCCGAAACACAAAGGAACTATGGATATTACTTTGTGGCGGCGTCGTTAACCGCTTGCTTGGAGGCAAATATAAAACATTTTAATTATAATAACAATCCATATTTGTAAACAATAATTATTAAAAGTCACTGTTACAATTATTGCAATGCCATTGTTTCGCAGATTTTCCTAATGCAAATACCCCAAATAATCCTAAACTTATCCCCTTATGCAAGCTACTAATCCTCTTCGTATCTGTACTATGGCAATATGGACACTCTATTTCCAAAACATTTTTTTTATAAATTTTATCATGTACACTTTGTTCATATCTAACACGTTTATCTATCAAATCATCTGCCGGTACTTTTCCTAAAAAATTCACTCTGAAAACATTTTTTTCGCCATCAGACATTTTTGAATAACTTACCGTATCCAAATTTGTTTCCTCTATTTTTCCGCCACAGGCAGGGCAAATCTCTTGCGTAGCAAATCCTCCATATAATCCACATGACGTGCAGATTTTAATATTATACAACATACTTCCCCCTCCTTTTTTATTTTAAACACATGATACCATGACAATTATAAAAAAACAAGCCTCCAAGCAATTTTGATTTTTAAATATTCATCTAAAAATGGTTTAACAGGTATCAGCACATGGCTGGAATCTTTAAAGGGAAAAAATGTAGATGTCGATTCTTTATTGCCAGACTTCAAATTATTTCAATCTCACTTTAATTCAACTCAATTATCTGCCGAAGCATGCGGTGAAGCACTAGGAATTACAAACGATTATATTATCTCCTATGCTAAAAATTTAAAAAATGGTGAATTAACAGAAGCTGGTTTTAGAGCATCCATTGAAAAAACAACACTTGCTGCCAAAGCACAAACCACAATTCTCAATGGTCTTTCCACCGCAGGAAACATGCTCGCCTTCGCCCTCATTGGAAAAGGCATCGAACTTGCCGCCACAGCCATTGATAACTGGATTCATCGTGTGGATAATGCAAATGAAGCCATGAATGATGCCGTATCAGAATACGAAACCGCCAAATCAGAATTAAGCAGCATAAACAGCGAGTTAGAAACAAACAGCCAAAGAATCGATGAATTACTTGCAAAAGATAAACTTACCTACACAGAAAAAGGCGAACTTGAAGAACTTCAAAAAATAACACAGGAACTATTGCTCCAACAGGATATCGAAGAAAGACGTGTTGACAAAGCTTCCAAAGAAGCCGCCGATAAAGCCGTTAATGCCTACGAAAAACAGTATGGCGGCTACGATATTTCCCATGAAAATCTTAATGAAACATTAGATTTTCAAAAAACAAACGGTACATTAATTCTTCCTGAGGACGAAAATGACATAGCAGGAAATATAGCCGCATATCTCAATGCCACGGAAGCCTTAAGCAATGCCCAAAAGGAATATGATAACGCTGTAATGGATGGCGAAGATACTAAATGGTTAGCCGATGATTTGCAATTCTCCATAGATACCGTAAATGCCTATCGAGAACTGTTAGACAACAACATCTCTGACTTACAGGAGAAAAAACTGGCTTTAGAAGCCGAATATAATAAAGCGATTGAAAAGAAAGAAAACGACACCTCGCCATTAACCAGTTCCGAAAAAGACACGATACAAACATATGAAGCCATTGCAGATGCCATCAAAATGATATATGAATATACAGACCCAAATACGTGGAACAGTATGGAAATCTCTAGTATTCTCTCCACAGATGGTCTCGAAAAAACCAAAGACGAATTAATCGCAATGGCAAATGCCGGACCCCTCTCACCAGAGACAATCAGCAGCTATACGAATCTAAATGCTGCCATTGAAAACAGCGGACTTTTTCTGGAGGACGGCCAGACTGCCGCAGAGGCTTTCTGCAATGAAATCAATGCCTGTGCCAAAGAAGCTGCTCAGCTAACCGACGCTCTTCCAGATGAAACACCTTCCTTCGCTGATACACTTTCCGAAGTTCAGTCCCTCACCACCGGTCTATCCCAGCTTTCCTCCATCTACGAAGATATTTCCAACAAAGCCGACTTTGACTGGTCCTCCATCTTAAACAACGATTCCTTTAACGCCGCCTTCGGCAGCATAGAAGATGCCACAGGAAGCTACCGCACTGCCTATGACAACTTCATCAAAACCATCAGCAGCTCCCCGGATGATATCTCCGCCTGTCAGGACGCATTTAACGACCTTGCCTCTTCATACCTTTATAATTCCAATGCGTTAGAAGGTCT
>Ga0129308_1000633_pt1 | contig 48702 bp, 41 predicted proteins | sample L827metagenome_FD_94440 | JGI IMG/M metagenome (GOLD analysis project Ga0129308, IMG submission 94440) | Ring-tailed lemur group fecal microbial communities from Wisconsin, USA - L827 metagenome | ecosystem: Host-associated > Mammals > Digestive system > Large intestine > Fecal | place: USA... | reverse complement strand
TGCCCAGGCCGATAACACCTACATTCAATACTTCTTTCATAAATGGATACTCCCTTTCCGTTTCAAAAGCGGCCCGGCACAGGCTCTGGGCCGTTATTTTCTTCGTCTGCGCAGGTATTCGGAGTCTGGTATTTCAGGCACAGTACCAGTATACAAAGAAGGACAGTTGTTTTCAACAGCACAAACCGGTCACCGAAGCGCAAACAGCGCGTCGGAAACGTCGGCGTAATTCTGCAGCGTCAGCTGCTCGGGCCGGGCCGTGGGCGGCACGCCTGCCGCAGCCAGCGCCTTGGCCACCGCCTCCTTGGGCAGATGCAGCCCCGCGCTGGCCGCGTTGGCCGCCGTCTTGCGCCGCTGGCTGAACGCGGCGCGGATGACACGGAACATCGCTTCCGCGCTGCGGGGCGTGACCGGCGGCGCTTCGTGCAGACGCAGCTGAATGACGGCGCTCGTTACCTTGGGCGGGGGATAAAAGCTGCCCGGCTGTACGGTAAACAGCGTGCGGGGCGCGGCGTAATAATGCACCGCATATGTGACAGCGCCCGCCGCGCGGGTGCCGGGCGCGGCGGAAAGGCGGTCCGCCGCCTCTTTCTGCACCATTACCGTGATATGCTCGATGGGCAGCCGCTCCTCCAGCAGCTTCATGACGATAGGGCTGGTAATATAATAGGGCAGGTTTGCACATACGGCCACACGCAGGCCCGGGAATTCGTCCCGGATGAGCGCCGCAAGGTCCACCTTCAGCACGTCGCCCTCCACGACCGTCACGTTTTCATATTCTGCCAGAGTTTCCGCCAGCAGCGGCGGCAGACGCTTGTCCACCTCCACCGCCACTACTTTTTTGGCGCGCCGCGCCAGCTCCTTGGTCAGCACCCCCACGCCGGGGCCGACCTCCAGCACGCCGAAGCGCTCGTCAATCCCCGCCGCCTCGGCGATCTTGGGGCAGATGCCCGGGTTGACGATAAAATTCTGTCCGAATTCCTTGGAGAGCGAAAAGCCGTGCGCCGCGCACAGCGTTTTGATGGTGGAAATATCCGTCAGATTCACGCGCTGCCTCCTCTTTTTTCTTGGCGGAACAAAAACGCACCGCGCCCGCCGGGCTGTGCGCCCCGCAGCGCGGTGTGCGTTGTTCCGCCGCCCCGGATACGGGGCGAGACTCAATTTACCACAGTTCCGGCCCGCGCCTATGCCGCGGGCTCGGCGGCTGGCGAAGCGTCCGTACCGGCCGGTTCGCTCCGCAAAGAGGAACCCGCGCCGCCCGCCTCCGAAGCGGAGCTGCTCTGTGACGGCTCCAGGCTGGCCTGGATGTCGTTGCGGCCCGTAAGCGTATCCACCACTTCAAACGCGCGCAGGATCTGCGGATCGGTATCCACGGTGAAGTTGTAGAAATTCGCCTCCTCCTCGGCGGAGAGAGACGCCTCCACATCCGGCGAAATGCCTGTCCCGTTGAAGGTGGCTCCGTTCTTGCTCAGCAGCAGGCCCACCGTATACGAAAATGCCGAGCCGTCTGAAAGAGCCACCGGACGGCACTGGATGGTGCCCTTGCCCGCTGTGCGCGTACCGACGACGCGTCCTTTTTCAAATTCCCGAATGGATGTGGCAAACAGCTCCGCCGCGTAGGAGGTGTTGCCGTTCACCAGCACCACCATGGGCAGCTCCACCTCGCTGGCGTCGGAGGTCTCCAGCGTGGTGACGGTTCCGTCCTTGTTCTGCTGGCTTGCGATAGGGCCTACCGGGCACAGGTAATCGATCACATGCATGGCGTTCGTCAGGTTTCCGCCTGTGTTGTTGCGCACGTCGAACACCACGCCGTCCACGGCGACGCCCTCTTCCTGCCAGCGTTCAAAATATGCTTTCAGCTCGTCCACTGTCTTGGAATTGAAAGCGTTGATCCAGAAATACGCGGTCGTGGTACCCTCCGGCACCTGGCCCTCCACGGAGGGCACGTCGAACTCGCGGCGCTGAATTTCCACCGTGTGCTCGTCCTCGCCCGTGGCGTTCACCACCGTGAGCAGCACCGACGTGCCGGATTCGCCCAGCAGCTGGCTGTTCACCTGCGAGAGGGAAAGCGTTTTAACGTCCAGCTCCCCGACCTTGGTGATGTAGAAATTCTTCTGCAGGCCGGATTCCTCCGCCGGGCTGTTGGGGTACACCTTAACAATGCGCGCATAGCCGTTGGCGTCCTTGATCACATCCGCTCCCACGCCCATGACCACGCCGTTCTGCTGGTTGAGATATTCCAGATACTGCTTTGCGGTATAATAGCGCGCGTCCTTGTCGCCCATGCCGGTAACGTAGCCCGCCGCGATATAATCGTACAGGGTGTCGTCCACGATCTCGCCGTAATAATTCTCCCGGGCGCTCTTGTCCATCTCCGAGAGCTTGTTGTACATGATCTCTTTTTCGCGCACGCCGCTGACGGTCCGGTTGAACAGCTGCATGCTCAGAATCATCGTCACAACGAAGGTGACCGTCATGGCAATGATGGCGATGGCCACCGCCAGATTTACGGTGATCTTTTTATTCATAGCTTCGTCTCACTTTCCTTGCGCGGGTGCCGAAACCGCTGTTCAGCCCCACGGCGGCCCCAGATACGGCCGCGAGCTCACCGCCGCGCCGTGAAGAGTCGTCTCAAAATGCAGGTGGTTGCCCGTACTGTTGCCCGTGCTCCCCACATAACCGATGAGCTGGCCCTGCGTCACGTAATCGCCGTCGTTTACCTCGCGCCCCGACATATGGCCGTAAATGGTAGCAAGGCCGGAGCCGTGGGATATCTTTACGGAAATTCCGTAGGTCCAGTGGTTGTTGGTGCTCACCACGCCGTCCGCAGCCGCATAGATTTTTGTACCTGCCGGGGCCGGCACGTCCATGCCGCGGTGCACGTCCCACTTGTCGTAGATCCAGCGCCCCACGCCGAAATCGGAGGAAAGGTTCGTATACCCCGGGATAGGCCAGGCAAAGCCGCCCTGATTGTACTCGAAATCCACGTTGTTCGCCGCCGTCCACTGCCGCCATTCTTCCTGCGCCTGCTCGTACTGCCTCTGGGTTTCCGCCAGAACCTCTTCATTTTTGAGAATCTCCGCCTCGGCCGCGCTGATGGACGCATCCGCCTGCTGGATGGCATTGGAATACGCCACGGCGGTGTCCGTCAGCTCCTGCTCGCGGGCGGCAAGGTCCGCAAGCTGCTGCTCCAGCTCGGCGCGCTGGGCCTCCAGGGCCGCCTGCTCGTCCCGCAGCTGCTGTACGAGCCGGGTATCATGCTCCGATATCTGCTGCAGGTTTTCGGCAAACAGCAGCATCTGGGAAACGTCGTCGATGCCCAGAAGAATCGCAAGGTTCGACTGCCGGCTCATCTCGTACATGCCCTTGAGGCGGGATTCGAACATGCTCTTATTATACGCCACATTGGCCGCTTTTTCCGCCACCTCGGCATTTTTCAGCTCAATGCTCTGCTGTTGGGCCGCGATGTCCTCCTTGATGGCGGCAAGCTGCGCCTTCAGGTTGTTGGCCTGTGCCTGATAATACTGCTTGGTCTGCTCGGATTTTTCCTTGCTGTTCTCCACGGCGCTGATGTTGGATTTGATGTCCTCCAGCTCCTTGCGCAGACGCTCCAGCTTCTCCGCCGGCGTTTCGGCATAGGCAAAGATCAGCGGCACGCCGATGGTCATCACCATCAGTGCGGCAAGCACCAGACATACGACGCGGACCAGTTTTTTATGCTTTTCCATAGAAAACTCCTGTGTTCAAAAAAGATCACACCTTCAGGTGCTTGCGGATGCTGGACGCGCAGCCCACGCCGCCGATGGCGACGCCGAACAGCACAAACCCGCCCAGCAGCGGCCAGATGATATCCAGGAACGGCCACATGCATTTGGTGAACTCGTTCAGCCAAAGCGCCTCCGGCTGCAGCAGCGCCTGCTCCAGCCCGTAATACGCGCCGCCCACAACCACCGTGGCCAGCACGCCCGAGATAGCGCCCACCGTCATGCCCTCCACAAAGAACGGCAGCCGGATGAACGCATTCGTCGCGCCCACGAATTTCATGATATTGATCTCCTTGCGGCGGGCAAACACCGTCAGGCGGATGGTGTTGCTGATGACCACCACGCTCACCACGCCCAGCACGGCCACAAGGCCCCAGCCGATGTAGTTGACAATGCGCTTCAGGTTCACCAATGTACTGGAAAGCTCGGAGGGCGAATTCACTTTGTAAAACACGTTCGCATCGCTGGCGGTGCCGTCCTCGGCTGTGGCCGTATACGCGCCCATGGCCTTGATTCGCTCCACGGTGGGCGCAAGGTCCGCAACGTCTGTCACCGACACGCGGAACGAGGCGGGCAGCGGATTTTCGGTGTTTCCTTCTCCGGCATAATCGTTCATGATATCGCCGTAGTCGCCCAGATACTCCCGCATTTCCTCCACGGCCGCAGCCTTGGGGACGTATTCGCAGGCAGCCACGTTCCCGTCGGCGGGGATCTGCGTTTTCAGCGCCTCCACGGTCTCGGCGGGGGCGGCGTCATCGATGAAAAAGACGATCTCGTTGAGCGTTTCAAGATAATCCACATAGCTTGTCACGTTGACGGACAGCAGCGCCGCCACGCCCGTGATCATCAGGCATGCCACCAGCACGCCGATGGATGCCAGCGTCATCAGCCGGTTGGCCACCATGCTGTGCCAGCCCTGCTTGACAAGATACTTAAAGCTGGACCATTTCATACCTGCGCGGCCTCCCTCCCGTACCGGCCGAGGCCGTCGTCGACCACCTCGCCGTGGTCGATCATGATGGTGCGCTTGCGGAACCGCGCGGCCAGCTCGCGTTCATGGGTGACGACCACGACCGTGGTGCCCACGCTGTTGATGGCCTGCAGCAGCTCCATGATCTCCACAGACAGCTCCGGGTCGATATTGCCGGTGGGCTCGTCCGCAATGATGATGGGCGGGGAATGCACCAAAGCCCGCGCCAGCGCAATGCGCTGCTGCTCGCCGCCGGAAAGCTCCTGCGGCAGGCTGTGGGCCTTGCCCGCGAGCCCCACCAGGTTCAGCACATAGGGCACGCGCCGCTTGATCTGCCGCTCGGGGATATTCGTCACACGCATGGCAAAGGCCACGTTCTCGTAGGCCGTCATCGTGGGAATGAGGCGGAAATCCTGGAACACCACGCCCAGCCCGCGGCGCAGGTAGGGAATTTCCCGCTGACGGATGCTGGAAAGGTCGCGCCCGTTGACGAAAACCTTGCCCTCGGTGGCCGCCTCCTCGCGCAGGATCAGCTTGAGGAACGTGCTTTTGCCCGCGCCGGAATGGCCCAGGACGAACACGAATTCGCCTTTTTTGATGGAGAGATTCACGTTGTGGAGCGCCACGATGTCCTTGCTTTTGGCGTCCAGCCCGGTGTATATCTTCTTCACGTTTTCAAAACGGATCATATCGGTAGTTGCCATATCATTCTCCTATGGGGGTCACGGTTGAGTGCGTGCGCGCAAAGCACCGCCCTACGCAGGGAATACGCGCCTGCCGCCCGCGATATTGCACCGCGGGCACGGCATATTCCAAAAAGGCGCCGCTGCGGCGAAAGCAGGCTTTGCCGCAACGGCTCTTTTTTCTTAATACTTCGCGGGGTTCGCGCTCAGGTATTTCTTGACCATCAGCGCCACCTTGAACACAATGGCGTCGTCGAATTCCCGCAGGTCCAGGCCCGTCAGCTTTTTGATCTTTTCCAGACGGTACACCAGTGTGTTGCGGTGCACGAACAGGCCGCGGCTCGTCTCCGAGACGTTGAGGTTGTTTTCAAAGAAGCGCTGAATGGTGAACAGCGTCTCGGCGTCCAGGCTCTCGATGCTGCCCTGTTTAAACACTTCTTTCAGGAACATCTCGCACAGCGTGGTGGGCAGCTGATAGATCAGGCGGGCGATGCCCAGATGGTCGTAGCTGACGATCGCCTGCTCGGTGTCGAACACCTTGCCCACCTCCATGGCGATCTGTGCCTCCTTGAAGCTCTGGGCCAGGTCTTTCACATTGGCAATGGGCGTGCCGATGCCCACGACGGCCTTGATGTAATGCTCGCCGTTGAGGGTGTCCACAATGCTGGCGGCCAGCTTTTCGATGTCGTGCTGGTCGATGCCGCGCTTGATCTCCTTGACGAGGACGGTGTCGTTCTCGCTGATGTTGAACACGAAGTCCTTCTGCTTATCGGGGAACAGGCCGCTTACGACGTCGTAAGCGGAAATGTCCGCGCCCGAGGTAACGCGGATGAGCAGCACCACGCGGGACACGTCCGTTGCGAAATGCAGCTCGCGCGCCTTGGCATAGATATCGCCGGGCAGGATATTGTCCAGCACCACATTCTTGATAAAGTTCGCCTTGTCGAACTTCTCGTCGTGGTACTGCTTGATGTTCTGCAGGCTGATGGCCAGCAGCGCCGCATAGCGCAGGGCGGGCTCGTCGGTTCCCTCCACCAGAACGGCATAATCGTTGCGCTTGTTCGAACTGAACAGATGATAGGTGTAGCCGTCCCGCACGAACGCGTCGCCGGCTGTCAGCCGGTCGGACGCGATGCCGTCCCGCACCTCGCCGATGCGGTTCAAGTCAGAACAGGAGATGATGGTGCCCGTTTCATCGACAACGCCCACCATGCGGTCGATCGCATCTTTCATCTGATAGACAACGCCCTGAAAAACTCTGTTCGCCATAATACCCTTTTCCCTTCTGTGCTGCGGCGCTCTGCATGCGCTCAGTTGTGAATTTTAACAATAAGGTGTCGCTTTAGTCTCTATTTTACACAATAGTTCTGACTTTTGCAACATATTTCAACAAAATAAACGTCATTTTATTGTGTAATTTGGGAAACAGGGCGCAAACACTGCATTTATCGTACATTTTTCATGTGAAAAATGTTTTAAAAACCTGTGAACAGCGCGCCGAAAATGCGGTTTCCAGCATTTGGCCCGGAATTTTTGCCTGTTTTCTAGCCGCCGAGGATGCGCGCCACCTCTGCGGGCGAAAGCTCGCGGAAGCCGCCCGGCCCCAGCGCGGCGTCCAGCGCCAGGCCGCCGATGGCCGTGCGCCGCAGCTCGTTCACGCCCGCGCCGTATACGCCGAACATGCGCTTGATCTGATGATACACGCCCTGGCGCAGCACCACACGCGCGCTGCACGGGCCGTCCGGCCCCGGCGAAAGCTCTGCGGGCTGCAGCCGCTGCCCGTCCGCCAGCCGGACGCCCGCCGCAAAACCAGCCGCCATCTCCGGCGTGAGGGGCGTGTCCAGCAGCACCTCGTAGGTTTTTGGCACATGCCGCCTGGGCGCGAGGATATCATGGGCGAATGCGCCGTCATCCGTCACCAGCACAAAGCCCGTGCTGGTCTTGTCCAGCCGCCCGGCGGGGAACAGGCTGCGGCGGGGGTAGGCCCTGCCCACAAGGTCCACCACAGTCACGTCGTTTTTGTCCGTGGCCGCACTCACCACACCCTTGGGTTTGTCCAGCATGATGTACACATACCGCTGCAGGGCGAGCGGCTGCCCGTTCAGCGTGACAGCCGCGCCGGCCGGCACCTGAGCGTCCGCGCTGCGGCACACCGCGCCGTTCACGCACACCAGCCCTTTCTGAATGGCCCGCCGTACGTCCGAACGGCTCTGCTGGGCCGCGCCCGCCACATACTTATCCAGACGCATGCCGCGTCTCCTCCCCCCGCGCCGGGCCCGGACCCGGCTTTTCCTTATCAATTATTATACGGTCCAGTATAGCACAAAAAAGGCCGAAACGGGTAGTGTTTCCCGTTTCGGCCCTGGGGGAGCGGAGGCCGCCGCTCCGCTCATTGGCGGTAATAGTGATAGCTGCGGCCGTCGCTTTCAAATGTGATCACTATTTCGTTGTAAGAAATATAGTCCCATGCGGCAAACCGTGTGCCACTGGAAACATAGTACATGCCATCGCTCTCAAAATTGTATTTACCGCTCGGAACATAACGATACCAGAAATCAAACTCGTTGTTTTCCATTGCATATTCAAAAACATCGCCATCCACCGCGACCCATGTTCCATCCAAAAAGTAGTCTATAAGATATCTGTCCATACATATAGGTTCCACATCAATATACTGGTCGCTCCATTCGAGCATCTCCAACGCATTTTGGACTTCCCGTGTCATTTTATAATAGTTTTCAGATAAAACAGTGTGCGCCTTACACGCTTCCACATAAACAAAAGCGTCTTCGTAGTTTTCATAATCCGGTATGATCTCCAGCCACTCCATTGCCGCACTGAAACGATTTTCCCCGTAGTGCTCCAACGCCGTGTCGTAAATTTCCGGTATCTGCGCCTGCGCCTGCCGGCTGCTGTCTAAAAAGCCGCCCAGATTGTTGTACAATTTGTATTTCGTAAAAGGCGAGCCCACCGTCTGCGCGCGGATATATGTGTTGCACTTTTCCGCCAGCTCCCCGCTGTCCGCGTAATCCCCAAGCTCCCGGAACGCCTGCGCCGCCTCGCTCAGCTCCCCGCGCTCCACCAGCACCCAGGCCGCCGTATATTGCCCCCGCTGCTCGTCCAGTTCCCACAGCCACGGCGCGCGCTCGTACCATTCGTAAGCCTGTGTATACTGTTCGTAAGCCTGCGCGGTTTCAATTTCGTTCCACGCATACAGCGAATACCCCAAAAAGCCGCCGCCCAGCAGCACCAGCGGCAGCCCCACGGCCAGCGCAATTTTCCAGCCGCGCTTTTTCCGGCGCGGGGCCTGCGGTGTGCAAACGGCAGAGGGCGCATATCCCGCACCCGGCGTACCGCTGCTCCCCTGCGGGGCAAACGGCCCAAGCGGCGCAGCTTCCTGCAGGGCCGCGCGCTGCGCCTGCGGCAGCTCCTGTGCAGGCACTGTCTGCGCCGGCTGTGCGGCGGCAAGCTGTGCTTCCACCTGCGCCAGCTCCTGTGCAAGCCGCGCCGGGGCGGCAATACGGTAAGCCTCGTTCAGCGCCATGGCCCGGTTCAGCAGCGGGACAAGCGGCGTTTGCTCCTCAAACACCAGCTCCGCGCCGCCCGCACGCGCGATCACGTCCTGCGGGGCGCGGCCCTCTGTAAGCGCATACAGCACGGCCCCCAGAAAATAGACTGCAGCGGCCATACCCGCGCTTCCGTTGTAACATTCCGGTGCGGAATACCCGGCGCACACGGAGGCACCAGGCCTTTTGCCCGCGCCGTGCGCACGCTTCAGCTCCAGCGTACCGCTCCGCACAAGGATATTTTCCGGATGCAGCGCCCGCGAGACCTCCGGCATCGAAGCCAGCCGTTGCGCCAGCTCCCGCACCGCCCGCGTTGCCCGGAGCCTGTCCATCCGTCCGCCGCCGGCCAAAAACACAGGCAGCGGAACAGCCTTTTCCCGCATGGGCTTCCCGGACGCCGCGCCCCGGCGGCGCAGCCGCAAAAGCAGCGCCGCACACACGCCCAGCGCCGCCGCCACAGCCAGTACAACCAGCAGCACGCCCACAAAACCGGGCGCCGCCTTGCGGTACGGGATATCGTTTTGCTGCAGAACGGTGAGCAGCTCCCGCACATGAATGCTGCCGTTCACATTCTGGCCCTCCACCATTGCAAACGTATTGATCCCGACAAGCCTGCCGCCCGCATCCACAAGCGGCCCGCCGGAGTTGCCGGGGCTGATGGGCGTGTTCGTCTGGATCGCCCACGTGCTTTGATAGCCCTCCGCCCTGCTTTGCCGCACCGCGCTCACGATGCCGTCCGTCACCGTGACGCTGTCCACGCCGGTGGCAAATTCCCGGCTGAAATCATCCGCCGCGCCCGGATATCCCAGCGCGTATACCGCCAGCCCTGTTTCAACCGCGTCCGAGCGGAGCGGCAGCCCGGGCATGCCGCGCAGGGGCTTGTCTGTTTTTAAGATACAGATGTCCTTTCCGGGCAGATCTACGTAGACCCGGGCCGTCGTCCACCTTGTGTCGTCCACTATGACTTCAATCGTTTCCGCGCCTTCGATCACATGGTGGTTCGTCACCACATAAACGGAATTTCCGGACACCGCAAAGCCGCTGCCTTGCCCCAGTTCCGTCATAATGCGCACCACGCTCTCACGCGCGTTCAGCACCGCCTTCGGCACATCCGACGCGGCAAGCGCGCACACGCCCAGCGCCGCCGCCAGCAGCATTGTACCCAAAACGGCCCACAGCCGCCTGCGTCCCCGTTTTTTCAACATCACAATTCCCCCGCTTTTTCTGCTCTGGTTTCATTGCACCATATTTCTTAGTTCGCACTTCGCGCACCGCTCGTGTTCGCTAAGAAACATGGCATCTACGCCGCGAAGCGCGTGCCTCGCCCGCGGCTCGCATTCGCGGACCGGACCGATTGCACCTCAATTATACCAGAAGCAGCCGTTGAAAAGAAGCCCATCAAACAAAGCGGCATGCCGAAAAAAGGCATGCCGCTTTGTACAGAATCAACTGCGCTTTGCGCTTATTCCGTGGGGAACGCCCCTGGCTCGATTTGCGCGTCGGCGTCCGCCTGGGCCTGCGCCTCGGCGGCCGCGTCCTCCGTCGGCCCGGCCGTATCCGCACCCGCCTGGGCGTCTGCAGCCGCGTTTGCACCGCTCACGCCCGCGCCCGCGGCGGCTGCGGCTGCGGCTGCGGAATCATCCGCCGGAAAGGCGGCGCCAAAGCCCGCGTTTGCCGCTACTTCTTCGTCTGTCAGCGCAAGGCTTGCCCCCGTGGGCGCCGCCGCTTTCAGCGGAAGCACCTCGCCGGAGGGCTTTTGCAGGATGTACGCGCCCCTGGCCTCGTTTTTGTACACGAGCACCACGCCGTAGGATTTCTGTGTTTCGGTGCTCTGCGCAGGAATGAGCACCACCCATTTGTCTACCTTTTTATTTTTGACGCGGGAGAGGTCCAGCCCGCTTTCCTTGATCACTTCATTGAACGCCTTGAAGTTATCGTCCCACTTGCGCGGCACGGTGACGGTGCTCACCTCCGCGGTAGTGGGGTCCACTTCGACGCCATACCCCTGCAGGAACGTCGCCACGTCCTGCGCGCCGGTGATCTGCTGCGAAAGCGCGCCGCCCTGCGCGGCCGCATCCACTGCGTCGCCCTTGTTGCGCACCACGCCCACGGTAATGGCCGCGCCTGCCAGCACCACGCCGCAGACGGCCACCACAGCCAGTTTCCGCAGCCCGCCCTTGCGTAAAGTACATACAAACATTGCACGTTTCCCTCCTTACGATTTTCGGGGCGGTGTGCCGCCCCAACCCTTTCCGCGCGGCACGCGTTCCGGGCCGGCTGAACTGGTTTCTACTGAAATTCTATGAGGGGGGGCGTATGTTTAGCACAGGCGTTTGCGGCGGACATGCCGTGAATTTTTCTATTGACAAAACCCGCGCGGACGGGGCATCATATATTTATAACAACAAACCGGAAGAAAGGGCTGCACGTATGGTACTGACAATAGACATCGGCAACACCAACATCGTTTTGGGCGGATACGAAAACGGGGCGCTGGGATTCTGCACCCGTATCTCCACGGACAAAAGCCTGGAGGCGGACCAGTACGCGCTGGAGCTGTCCGGCATCCTGAACCTTTACAGGGTGGCGGGGGAAAACATCGAAGGCGCCATCATTTCCAGCGTGGTGCCGCAGATCACCGACACAGTGGCGCGGGCGCTGCGCATGTTCGCGGGCGTGGAGCCGCTGAAGCTCACGCAGGAGCTGCCCACAGGCGTAGGGGTAAACATCGACACACCCTCGGAGCTGGGGGCCGACCTGCTGGCCGGAGCCATCGCCGCAAAGGCGCTGTATCCGCTGCCGGCTATCGTCATCGACATGGGCACGGCCACAAAGATCACGGCCGTGGACGAACAGGGCACGGTGCAGGGCGTGAGCATCATGCCGGGTGTTTTCATCAGCCTGGACGCGCTGGTGAACGGCACGAGCCTGCTGAAGGGCATCGCCACCAACGCGCCCGTGCGGGCCATCGGCAAAAACACCGTGGAGAGCATGCAGAGCGGCGTGGTATTCGGTGCGGCAAGTATGCTGGACGGCATGGTCGAGCGCTTTGAAGCCGAGCTCGGCCCCGCAAAAACGCTGGTGGCTACCGGCGGCGCGGCGGGCATTGTTGTGCCGCACTGCCGGCACAGCGTGCAATATGTGCCCACACTCATTCTGGACGGCCTTTATGCCGTGTACTGCCGCACACACGCGGCCCTGTAAAAAACGGGCGTGAAAAGCACGGGCGCGCCTTCTCCCTTTTGTGCCTCCCCCTGCATGCCCACAAAACAGCAAAGCCCCTCTGCGCGGCGCGCAGAGGGGCTTTTCCGGCGTTTTGTACCGGGGATGTGCGTTATTCTTCGTCCTTGCCGCCGCAGCAGCCTTCACAGCCCTCGCAGGCGTCGTCGTCCTCGCTGAAGTCGACCTCGAACTTTGTGCCGCAGTTGGGGCAGGCCAGGTCGTCGTTGGCCAGCATATCCTCGTCCACGCACACAACCTCGCCGCACTGCGGGCAGGTGATCTCGTACAGGCCCGCCTCGTACTCCTCGTCGTAGTCGTCCCCGTCTTCGTCCTCGTCGTCCTCGTCGAACAGGAAGTTTTCCACGTCCTCCAGGTCCTCGCTCATGGCGTCGACCTCATCGTACAGCGTATCCACATCCTCGTCGATGTTGGTGACCTCCTTGGCCATCTCCTCCAGCACATCCACAACAGCGGCAAGCAGCTTGCCCTCCTTGGTGGCAGTGTCAAATTCCATGCCCTCCATCATCCCTTTGATGTAGGCGACTTTTTCTTTCAGTTCCATGGGTCATACCCTCCTATGCTTTTATTCTTTCATTGCAGTGCAATGAAAAGCGTTTTCGGGCGGCATCCGCCGCGTTCCGGCCCGGAGGCCGTTTTTTAGTATCAAACAGGCAAGGCCGTACCTTGCAGCCTTGCCTGTTTTTGCAAAAGTTATGCGCGCTCCATATACTCGCCGGTGCGGGTGTCGATGCGGATCATATCGCCCTCGTTGATGAACAGGGGCACACGGATCTCCGCGCCGGTCTCCAGCGTGGCGGGCTTGAGCGTGTTGGTGGCCGTGTTGCCCTTGAAGCCCGGGTCCGTCTTGGTGACCTCCAGGACCACAAAGTTCGGAGCCTCGACGCCGAACACCTTGCCCTTATAGCTCAGCACCTTGCAGACCTCGTTCTCCTTCACGAATTTGAAGGCGTCGCCCAGCTCGCTCTCATTGAGGGGGATCTGCTCGAACGTTTCATTGTCCATGAAGTAGTACAGGTCGCCGTCCTGATAGGAATACGTCATTTCGCGGCGCTCGATATACGCGGTGGGGAACTTGGCGGTGGGGTTGTAGGTGCGCTCCACCACAGAACCCGAGATGACGTTGCGGATCTTGGTGCGCACGAAGGCCGCGCCCTTGCCCGGCTTTACATGCTGAAATTCGACGATCTGGAAGACGTTGCCGTCCTCTTCAAACGTGATGCCATTGCGGAAATCGCCAGCAGAAACCATAGAATGAATCCTCCAATATTATCCCGGCCGCCCCGGCCTTTGGCCGCCGGGCATACCAGTTCATTTTATCTATTCTGATTTTACACAATATGCGCCTGTTTTGCAAGGGTTTTCGGCCATTTTAAGCCATTTTCCCCCAAGACGGCCGCGCTTTCCCCGCCGGGCGGGCAGCTGCCCGTCCACGCGTCACAGCACGATCAGCTCCTTCGGGCTTTTTCCCACGATCTCGCAGCCGTCCGGCCGCACGAAAGTGGTGTCCTCAATGCGCACGCCGAATTTTCCCGGCAGGTAGATGCCCGGCTCGATGGTCATGACCATGCCGGACTGTATGACGTCGCTGCAGGTGGGGCTGTAACGGGGGTTTTCATGGATCTCGATGCCCACGGCATGGCCCAGCCCGTGGCCGAAACAGCCCTCGTAGCCCGCGCCGTAGATGATATCCCGGGCAACCTTGTCCACCTCGCAGCCCTTGTAGCCCGCTTTGGCGAATCCACAGCAGGCGAGCTGCGCCTTCAAAACGGTATCATACACCTTTTTCTGCTCGTCGGACACATGGCCCACCGCCACCGTGCGCGTCATATCGGTGCAGTATCCGTCCACGTTCGCGCCGAAGTCCATGGTGACAAAGTCCCCCGCCTCGATGCGTTTGTCGCCGGGCACGCCGTGCGGCAGGCTCGTTTTCGCCCCCGAGACAAAGATCGTGTCGAACGCCAGCTTGCCCGCGCCGTGGCTCTTCATAAACACTTCCATCTCCAGCGCGGCGTCGATTTCCCGCACGCCGGGCTTGATGTAGCCCAGCATGTGCTCGAAGCAGGCGTCGGTGATGACCTGCGCGCGGCGGATGGCGTCGAATTCTTCCTCGGACTTGACGGCCCGGATGGCGTCGATGGCGTCGGAGAGCACAGCGCCGGTGTCCACCTCCACGCCCGGCAGCGCGGCGCGCACACGGTCCGCATAAGCCAGTGTGGCCTTGTTTTCCAGATACAGATGCTTAACGCCGTGCGCGGCCAGGATGTCCCGCACCTGCTCCAGTGCCTTTCCCTCTAAGATGACCTCGGCTTCCTTCACCGTCGCTTCGGCGATCTCGATGTAGCGGGAATCGATGATGAAGTAGGTTTTATCCGGCAAAATGAGCACGGTGCCCGCGTCCCCGGAGTCAAAGCCCAGAAAATAAAAGCGGTTCACATCCGTGGAGACAAGCGCCGCTTCAAAGCCCCCGGGCATGGCGGCAAGCAGTTTATCGGTACGTTGTTTCATATCGGTCCAACCTTCTTATTCCAGTATTGGCGGCCGGGACGCTTCTATGCGTCCGGTGGGTTGCGGTCCTCCTCTTTTCCGTGGACACGCCCGCCTTTTTTATAATACCGCGCCAGCACGGGTTTTTCAAGCGCGCGTTTCAGGCGTATGGTCGCTTTGGTGTCCTGCTGCATGGGCTGCACCAGCAGTACCGGGATGCCGTACAGGTTCGCGCCCAGCGCGTCTGTAAAGATCTGGTCGCCCACCAGCGCCACCTCGCGCCGGGATACGCCCATGGCCCGGCGCGCCCGGCGCAGGCCAAACGGCGACGGCTTACAGCAGAACGCCTGATACTCCAGCCCCACGCGCTTTGCAAAGGGAGCCACGCGGCCGGGCATATTGTTGGAGGCGATGGTAAGCTTCACGCCTGCGGCGCGCATGGTATCCAGCCATGCGGCCACGTCCGGCGGCAGCTCCTGGCTGCCGTGGGCCGTGAGCGTGTTGTCCACGTCCAGAATGAGCGCGCGGAGCCCCCGCGCGCCCAAAAACTCCGGCGTGATGCAGGTGATGCGCTCAAAAACGATCGTCGGTGTAAACAGGGGCATTTTCGGTTCCTTTCTTTGCATGCCGTGCCGGCGGCGCGCAAGCCGCTTGTTGTTTTCCTGCCCGCCCTGCGGCCAGCGGCAGCAGGCCGCCCATGGCAGCAAGACACAAAACGGGCAGAAAATGATATACATACCGGGCACGGGCTTCAAACAGCAGCAAAAACAGCATCAGCCCCAGCACGCACAGGCGCGCCAGCCAGGGGTATTCCCAGCACCGGGTCCGCCGGGCAGTGAACGCCCCGGCCAGCACCAGCCCCAGGCACAGGAGCCACTGCGCCTGCTGCCAAACGGCCAACACGCCGTAGTGCGCGCCGTCGGCGCGGTACAAGCTCTGCACCGCCCGTGCCGCCGGCGTCTGCACCGGAGGATCTCCCCGGTAAAATTCGCCCTCATGTCCAAAATAGAATGTACCGTCGTTCCAGCAAAAATTCAGCTTGCGCCCCAAAAAGGCAAGATATCCGCCGGGGCCCATCGCACGGATGCGCCGGCCCGCTTCGGCCAGATTCGCCTGCGTTTTTGCCGCGCTGCCGCGAAACGACATCGTGTATTCCATATCCTCGTAGTGGTAGTTGCCGTGAGGCTGGGCAAGGCCCAGCATAAAATAGTGCGCCATCCCCAGTTTCTCGTCTGCCACACGCGCCGGGTCAAGCATATCGCCCGTAGCCTTGCGCTGCACCGCGCCCGTCACGCCCACCGCAAGAACCGCCCCCAGCGCAAAACAGGCAGCGGCGCGCAGCATCCCTTTTGCGGATGTCCGCGCCCGAAAAAAGCGAAGCGCCTCGCCAATGCCCACCGCAACCGCCACCACCAACACATTGGGCTTGACGCGCGCGCCCGCCGCAAGCAGGAAGGCAAAGCCCCCCGCCGCAAGCAGACGTACGCGCCGCGTTTGGCCCGTGCGCATGCATACATAACAATAGATGCAGCCGATGGGGAACGGCATGCCGTAGGTGTCGCTGTACGGAACGGCGATCCACGGCGACAGCCCTGCAAGGGGCGCGCCCATCAGCAGCGCCAGCCAGCCGGCGCGCATGCCCCACAGCCGGCGCACGGTGCCGAACAGGAACAGCAGGGCCAAGTCCACCGCTGCAATGCCGCACAGAATGGCCGCGTACAAATACTGCGTGCTGCCCAACAGGTTCACCGCTGTGAACAGGAAACGGAAAAAGCTGAGCAGGAACCGGTTGTTGGGATATTGATGGAAGTAAACACCGTCGTACGGTTCGCCGCGCACAAGCGAATCCGCCTGCGTGAGCAAAGTCTGCGGGTCCCACCCGCAATTGCTCTGCAGGCACCAGGCCAGCAGGGCCTGCAGGGCGAACAGCGCCGCAAAGAACAGCAGCACCGACGCCGGATGCCTGAAAAAACGCGCCGGAGCGCTTTCTGAAAAACGCTGCATGCCTTGCGCCGCCAGCACAAGCGCCGCCAGCCAGCACAGCGCCGGCACAAGCGCACGCCGGAGCGAAAGCGCCGCGTCCGGAAATTCCAGATACGGCCCGGACACCGCCATCGAAAGCAGCGAAAACCCCAGAAGCGCCGCCAGCAGCACATCCGGCACGCGCATCAGCGCCCAAACGGCACTCCCCTTCTCTTTCACAGCGGTCTCCTTCCCTCTTGCCGATACAAAAAAGCGGGCCGTAAAGGCCCGCTTGTTCGCTTACTTGCCGCGTGTCCGCTATTCTTATTTGAACTTGCGCTTGCGGGCAGCTTCGGACTTCTTCTTGCGCCTGACAGAAGGCTTTTCGTAAGCCTCGCGTTTACGCACTTCAGCAAGCACACCGGAGCGTGCGCAGGAACGTTTGAAACGACGCAGCGCGCTGTCCAGCGATTCATTGTCTTTCACTCTGATTTCCGACATCTTTGTCCCTCCCTTAAACCTGAGGTAGGCGCCGGCCCCCCTCTATGCGGGAAACTGACTATATTTGATTATACAATGCAGACGGCTCGTCTGTCAACAGATAATTGTGAACATCTTTCCTACCTTACAGCAATATTTACAAGTTTGCCCGGCACGTAGATCTCCTTGCAGATGGTTTTGCCCTCCAGCGCTTTCGCAACATTGGGCTCCGCCTTTGCGGCGGCAATGGCGTCCTCTTTGGCCGCGCCCGTGGCCACCGTCAGCTTGGCGCGCAGCTTGCCGTTCACCTGCACGGCGATCTCCACCGTGTCCTCCACGCATTTCGCCTCGTCGAATTCCGGCCACTTCGCGTGGGCAAGCTGCCCCTCGTAGCCGCACTGCTGCCAAAGCTCCTCGGTGATGTGCGGGGCAAACGGGTTCAGCAGGATCAGCAGCGTTTTGAACTCGCCGCGGGTGACGGATTTTTTGTCATAGATCTCGTTGAGCAGGCTCATCATGGCGGCGATGGCGGTGTTCATTTTGAGCACCTCGATATCCTCCGTCACCTTCTTGACGGTGCGGTGCATCGCGCCTTCCAGTTCCGCCGAATAGCCGTCGCCGTCCACAAGAATGTCCGCCAAGCCCCACACGCGCTCCAAAAAGCGGCGGCAGCCCTTGATGGACGCGGTGTTCCACGGCGCGCTCTTTTCAAAATCGCCGATGAACATCTCATACAGGCGCATGGTGTCCGCGCCGTAGTCCCGCACGATATCGTCCGGGTTCACCACGTTGCCGCGGCTCTTGGACATCTTCTCGCCATTTTCGCCTAGGATCATGCCGTGGCTGGTGCGCTTCTGGTACGGCTCCTTGGTGGGCACCACGCCGATGTCGTACAGGAACTTGTGCCAGAACCGGCTGTACAGCAGATGCAGCGTGGTGTGCTCCATGCCGCCGTTGTACCAGTCCACCGGGCTCCAGTATTCCAGCGCCTCCCGGCTGGCCAGCGCGTCGTTGTTGTGCGGGTCCATATAGCGCAGGAAGTACCAGGACGAGCCCGCCCACTGGGGCATGGTGTCCGTCTCCCGTTTGGCGGGGCCGCCGCAGCACGGGCAGGTGGTGTTCACCCATTCGGTATGGCGTGCCAGCGGGCTTTCGCCGTCGCCGGTGGGCTCAAAATCCTTGATCTCCGGCAGCACCAGCGGCAGCTCGCTCTCAGGCAGAGGCACCCAGCCGCATTTTTCGCAATTCACCATAGGGATCGGCTCGCCCCAATAGCGCTGGCGGCTGAACACCCAATCCCGCAGCTTGAAGTTTGTCTTGGGCGTGCCCAGGCCCTTTTCGGCCAGCCATTCGGTGATGGCCTTTTTCGCCTCGTCCACGCTCATGCCGTCCAAAAAGCCGCTGTTCACCATCACGCCCGTGGCACAATCGGTGAAAGCCTCCTTCGTCACATCGCCGCCCTTGACGACCTCGACGATGGGCAGATCGAATTTTTTCGCGAAATCATAGTCGCGCTCGTCGTGGGCGGGCACGGCCATGATGGCGCCCGTGCCATAGCTGATGAGCACATAGTCGGAGATAAAGATGGGGATCTCTTTGCCGTTCACGGGGTTCACGGCGCGCACGCCCTCCAGCCTTACGCCTGTTTTGTCCTTTGCAAGCTCGGTGCGCTCGAAGTCGCTCTTCTTCGCAGCGGCCTCTTGGTATTCCCGCACGGCGTCCAAGTTGGTGATCTTGTCCGCCCATTTTTCAATGCAGGGATGCTCAGGCGAGATGACCATATAAGTCGCGCCGAACAGCGTGTCCGGGCGGGTGGTGTAGATGAGCAGCTCGTCGCCCGCCGTGGTGGAGAACTTTACCTCCGCGCCGTGGCTGCGGCCGATCCAGTTCTTCTGCTGCGTCACCACGCGGTCGATGAAGTCCAGGTCCTCCAGATCATCGATGAGCCGGTCCGCGTAAGCGGTGATCTTCAGCATCCACTGGCTTTTGACGCGGTGCACCACCTCGCCGCCGCAGCGTTCGCACACGCCGCCCACAACTTCCTCGTTGGCCAGCACCACCTTGCAGGAGGTGCACCAGTTGACGCTCATCTCTTTTTTGTAGGCAAGGCCCTTTTTATACAGCTGCAGAAAGATCCACTGGGTCCATTTGTAATAGCTGGGGTCCGTGGTGTTGATCTCCCGCGTCCAGTCGAAGGAAAGGCCCAGGCTCTTGAGCTGGCTTTTGAAGCGCGCCACGTTGTTTGCCGTCACCACCTCGGGGTGGATGTGGTTTTTCATGGCGTAATTTTCCGTGGGCAGGCCGAAGGCGTCCCAGCCCATGGGATACAGCACGTTATAGCCGCACAGGCGCTTCTTGCGCGCCACGATGTCCAGCGCGGTGTAGCTGCGCGGATGGCCCACGTGCAGGCCCTGGCCGGAGGGGTACGGGAACTCCACCAGCGCATAGTACTTGGGCAGCGAAAAATCCTGCTTGGCCGCAAAGGTATTCTCCGCATCCCAAATGTCCTGCCACTTTTTCTCGATCGCTTTGTAATCGTACTTCATTTTATATGTCACATCCAAAAAAGATTTGCAGATTCCGGGCGGCGCGCCGCCTTATTCCTCGATGAAATCCATGGGCACGTCTTCGCCGTCGGCCCACAAATGGTCCAGATCGTAATAGTCCCGCGCGTCGGGGCTGAACACATGGACGATGACGTTGGCATAATCCAGGATAAACCAGTTCTGGGTGTTGAAGCCCTCTGTGCGGATGGGCGCGACGCCCTTTTCCTTGAACTGGAACTCCACCTCCTCGGCCAGGCTTTTCACATGGGTGGAGGACGTGCCGCTGGCGATGACGAAATAATCCGCCAGCACCGTCAGGTCGCGCACCTTCAGCACCTTGACGCGGGTAGCCTTCTTGCTGTCGAGCAGCTTGGCGATCTGCATCGCCAGTTCTTTTGATTCCATGAACACTCTCCTGTTTCAAATCGGGTAAAAACGTTCTTCTTCCACTATTATGCCACGGGCTGCTGCACGGATGCAGCGTTTGCCTGCTGGGCGGCCTGCTGGGCGTCTGCGGGCGCGTTTGCATCGCTGCCGCCCACGGCGTCCACCTCGCCCATGCGGCGCACCTCCGCGCCGATGACCTCGCTGCGTGTGCCCCAATCCGGCGTGCCGATCTGCTGTGCCGCCAGCGGGTCGTCCGCCGGGCGGAAATATTCGTTCAGAAATTCAGCGGTCTCCGCCTTGGCGCACACCATCACGTCCTGGCCGTTGTACAGCTCGCCGCGGGCCACGGGCAGGCGGCCGATGATGATATTTTCGCTGGGGATGCTCAGCACGCTCATGCCCAGCTGAACGAGCTCCATAAAATTGAGGCTGGTGTTGATGTATTTCTGCACCACGGGCGTCAGCTTGATGATATCGCCCACCGTGGCCGTCCGAACGCGGCGGAACAGCGCCGAGTAGAAATACTGCTGGTTGGCCAGGCGGTCGATGTCGCCGCGCGGCGTGGCCGAGGTGTCCTTGCGCTGGCGCAGGAAAAATTCGCACTCCGCGCCCATCAAAACACGCCAGCCCTGTTCCAGCCGGCTGCCGTCATATTCCATGGTCACAGGCACATACACCTCGATGCCGCCGAACACGTCCACGATCTCCCGCAGGGAGTCCATATCGATGGTGACATAATCATCAATGGGCAGGCCGAACACCTTTGTGATGTACTGGGCCAATGTATTGACGCGGTTTTCCTTATCGGCCGAATTGGCGAAAATGCCGTTGATTTTGCCCGCCGAGCCGCCGATCTCGCCCACCAGCGTGTCGCGGGGGATCTGCAGCATGGTCATCGTATGGTCCGAGCCATTCACCCGTACATACAGGATCATATCTGTCTGGCCGATGGGGTCGCGCTTGACGGCGTCCTCGGTGCTGTAATCGATGCCCAGCACAAGGATGTTCATGGTGCCGGACAGCTCGTCGGGCACCAATGCGTCCGCACCGCTCTCCGGCGGCGCCAGGCTGCCCATCTCGCCGGTGTTGAAGATGCTGCCCACATACCAGTATATCCCGCCGAAAGCAAGGCCCAGCACCAGCACGATACACAAAAGCACCTTGGCGGCGGTTTTACCCGTGTTTTTCTTCCTGCGCCTGCGCGCGGAGGCGCCATATCCCGGCGCGGAGGAATGCCCCGCCGCACCGTTTCTGCCGCCCTGGGCGGGCCTGCGCGCCGCACCCTGCCGGGAGGCGGCGGCCCCGCGCGCCACGGAGGTACCGGATGAACGCCCGTGCACCGGCGCGCGCTGTGCGCCGCCGCGTGCGGCCGCGCCCCCCGCCTGCCTGGGCTGCGCCGCGCGCCGCCCTGCCGGGCGCGCGCGGGAAATATCAATGTCACGGGGTCCTCGCTGTCTGTTCAAATCGTGTACCTCCGGTGTCTTTCACTTTCCGGGGCGTCCCAAAAGCCGCCCTTCCCTTGCAGGCGCACGGCTTTGCCGCAGCCCGCGCCCGGGGCACGGCCGTAAAAGCCGCTCATTTCCGGGGCTCCTCTGCACCCACGGCTTCCACGTCGCCCATGGTGCTTATCTCGGCGCCCGCCGCACCGCCTGTGGTGGGCCATTCCGGCGTGCCGATGTCCGCGGCGGCAATGGGGTCGTCCGCCGGGCGGAAATATTCGTTCAAAAGCGCGGCGGCCTCCTCTTTGGCCGTCACAACTGGCAAAGTACCCTCTGGTATACCGTAATATTTCTCCGCCGCCTGGTAGACCGGGAGCCTGCCGATGGAAATATCCGCGCTGTCCATGCCGCTCACCTCAATGGCAATGCTCATCAGCTCCAGCGTGGAAATATCCGTTTTGATATACTTCTGCGCCACGGGCAGCAGCTTGACGATGTCGCCCACAGACGCCGTTTTGAGGCGGCGGAACAAGCCTGCATAGAACTGCCGCTGCATCACGAGACGGTCAAGGTCCGAGCGGGGCAGGCCCTGCCGGTAGCGCAGGAAAAATTCGCAGTCGCCGCCCAGCAGCGTGCGCCAGCCCTGCAGAAGCTCGCCCTCCAAAGCGCCCGTCTTTTCGTTGTAATACCGCATATTCTGCGGCACATAGACTTCTATGCCCTGAAACGCGTCCACCATTTCCGTCAATGCATCCATATCGATGGTGACATAATCGTCGATGGGCAGCCCGAAATTCGTTTCGATGTACGTTTTCACCGCACCCAGGCCGTTGCCGTCCCCAATGTCCACATTTTTGGCCAGGATGCCGTTGATCTTACCTGCGGCGCCGCCCGCCTCCCCCACAAACACATCCCGGGGGATCTGCAGCATGGTCATGGAATGGGCGTTTCCGTCCAGGCGGACATATAAGATCATATCCGTATTGGGATGCTTTTCGTCACGGGCAACAGGGCCCTCCGCCTCGTAATCCAGCCCCAGCACCAGAAGGTTGCGCACGCCCGCGAAATCCGGCGGGACGATGCTGGGTTCCGCACTGGTGCTGACGGGGGACGAAACATCGTCAAAGCTGCCCAGGTCGCTGCGGTCGATCAGGCTGTCCACATACAGGTACGCGCCGCCCGCCAGGGCCGCAAGCACCAGCAGTACGGCGAGCGCCGCGATACCGGCTCTGCGCCGGCCTGTCCGTTTGCCGCGCGCTCCGGCTGGCCGGGTTCCTGCTTGTTCCCCCGCCCCGGCCTGCGCTTTCGCGCCGCCGGGCCGCGCAGACGATGCGCGCGCTGTGCCGTGCTGCTTTTGCTGTCCCGCGCGTTCTCCCGCCCCATGAGGGGCCGGCTGCGCGCCCTGCGGCGCGGGGGCCGCTCCCTTTTTCGGGCGGGCGCGGGTGATATCGATCTCACGGTTCTCCTGCGGTCTGCTCACTGGTCCTACCTCCGTAATACCGCGCGCGCAAATCCGCGTAGGCAAGGAGGGATTCCTCGTCCACGGGCTTGCCCCCGGCCTTGAGCCATGCAATGGAAAGGCCGAGCCCCTCGATGGCGGTGCGGTCCAGGTCCGCCAGCGCGTGGCGCCGCAGCTGCTCCGCCTCGGGATAGGTGCGCTCGTAGCTTGCCATGTCGGCAAGGTAGATGATTTTATCCAGCTTCGTCATGCCGGGTCTTCCGGTGGTATGGCAGCGGATGGCGGAGAGGATCTCCCCGTCGTCCACGCCGTACTGCGTCTGTGCAAGGATCGCTGCGGCCGCGCCGTGCCACACCGGGGCGGGGCGCTGGGCTGCATTACCAGCTATTATAGCATTTTCTGTAAATATCTGCAATAATCTGTCCCGCGGCAGCTCCTTTGCGATATCGTGCAGCAGCGCGGCCAGCGCGGCTTTCTTTTCGTCCGCGCCGTGGGCCTTTGCCAGCTTCACGGCCAGCTTGCGCACATTGCAGGTGTGCTCATACCGCTTTTGGGAAAGATTTTTCTTTGCAAGGCGTTTTGCCTCGTCCACAGAAATCAAAATCAGGTCGCCTCGATTCGCGCCCGCAGCGGCCCGGCCAAAGCGTGCGCTTCAAATGTCCTGCAGCCGGGCGCGTCAGGCCTCCCCGGCCGCGGGCGTATAAAGATGGTGCCGCGCAATGTACGCCGCCACGCTTTCGGGCACAAGGCCGTCCAACGGCCTGCCCTTTGCCGCCAGCGCGCGCACCTCGGTGGAGGACACGGGAAACACGGGCGCTTTGGCAAACAGCACCGTGCCGCCCTCGGCCGCAAGCCCGGCCGCGTATTCCCGCACCGGGGCCGCGTCCTCGCCCGTGCGCAGGTGCGCCACAAGAACGACGCGGCGCAGCAGCTCCCTGTACGCCGCCCAGTTGCGGAACCAGAGCAGCATATCGCTGCCCATGGGAAAATAAAGCTGTGCGCCGGGATACCGCGCGTTCATCTGCCGCACGGTATCAATGGTATAGCTTTTGCCGCCGCGCGCGATCTCCGTGGTATCCAGCACCAGCTCCGGAAACAGCGGGCGGAAGCACTCGCACATGGCGAGACGGTGGGCGGCGGATGTGCCGCCCGCGCGCTTATGGGGCGGCGTCCCCGCCGGCTCCACCAGCACAAGGTCCGGCCGCACCGCTTCGATGGCCCCGGCCAGCAGCGTCATATGGCCGTTGTGGGGCGGGTCGAACGTGCCGCCGAACAGAATGATCTTCTGCGGTCCCATGGCTCGCCCCTATCTTATTTCAGCAGATCGGCATATTTGCTTTCCTTTTGCTTCTGCTTGTACAGCACAAATTTGGAGCCGATGGCCTGTACGCAGTCGCTGCCCGTTCTCTCGGCCAGGATGGCGGCGGCTTCCTTTGCAGAATAGGCGCTGTTTTCCAGCACCTTCATTTTGATGAGCTCCCGCGCGGCGAGGCAGTCCGCCGTGCTTTTCACCAGAGCGTCGTCGATCTCGCCCTTGCCCACCTGGAACACGACGTCGAGGCCGTTGGCCTGTGCGCGCAGGATCGCGCGCTGTTTGCTTGTCAACATATACTTTATTCCTTTTCTGTATCAGATTTGTAGCGAACGGTTCACAGCTTGCCGCGCGCCTGTTGGAAAAGCCCGGCGCGCCCGGCATTTGCGCGTCAGCCCTCCGCCTTGTCCGCCACCGTGATGCATGCGTTCCCGCACGTCATGCCGATGACGCTCCCATCCGCAAGGAAACGCGCCAGCTCTGCTTCCATGCGCTCCATGGCGCGGCCCCGGTGGCTGATGGCATCTTTTTCCGCGGCCGAAAGCTCGGCGTAGGAGCGGCCCTGCGTGTTTTCCGCCGTTCCCCCGCCGCCCGGCACGCCCACGGCGTCCGGGATGAACAGCGGGTCGTACCCAAAGCCGTTCGTCCCTCTGCGCACAAAGCCCACGCGGCCCGGGCACACGCCCTCAAACACGGCGCAGCGCCCGCCGGGCAGGCACACGCAGATGCTGCTGACGAACCGCGCGGCCCGTTTTCCCTCGGGCACGCCCGCCAGTTCCTCCAGCAGTTTGTCGTTGTTGGCCTCGTCGTCGCCGTGGCGGCCGCAGTAGCGCGCGGAATACACGCCCGGCGCGCCGTCCAGCGCGTCCACGCACAGGCCGGAATCGTCCGCGATGGTGGCTGTGCCCGCAGCCTCGCAGATCGCCCGGGCCTTGATGCGCGCGTTCTCGGCAAACGTTGTGCCGTTCTCCTCGGGCTCCAGCGTCACGCCGGCCTCGCGCTGGCTCCGGACGGTGTGGCCCATGCGCTCCAGAATGCGGCGCATCTCGGCCATCTTTCCGGGATTGTTGGTCGCTGCAATGAATTCCATGCTCCGTCCTCCCTCATTCCTCGCGCAGGAACAGCGCGTCCACAAAGGCGTCCGGGTCGAATTCCATCAGGTCGTCCATGCCCTCGCCCACGCCCACAAAGCGCACGGGCAGGCCCAGCTTCGCCTTGATGCTGATGACCGCGCCGCCCTTGGCCGTGCCGTCCAGCTTTGTGAGCACGATGCCCGTGGCCCCGGCCGCGTCGATAAACTGGCTGGCCTGGCTGATGGCGTTCTGCCCCGTGATGGCGTCCAGAACCAGCAGCGTCTCCACGCTGGCGGTGCCGCATGCCTTGTGCACCACACGGCTGATTTTGGAAAGCTCGTCCATCAGATTTTTTTTGTTGTGCAGGCGGCCCGCGGTGTCGCAGATGACCATGTCGTACCCCCGGGCGGCGGCGCTCTGCACCGCGTCGAAAAGAACGGCGGCGGGGTCCGCCCCTTCATTGTGCTTCACGACAGGCACGTCCGCGCGTTCGGCCCAAACGCACAGCTGCTCGGCGGCAGCGGCACGGAAAGTGTCGCCTGCGGCCAGCATCACGCGCTTGCCCTGCTGCTTGTACAGATGAGCCAGCTTTGCGATGGAGGTCGTTTTTCCCACGCCGTTGACGCCGATGACCAGCACCACCGCGGGCCTGCCGGAAAGCTGCATCTCCCCGTCGGCGCGCAGCATCTCGCGGATGATGCCCTTGAGGGCCTCCAGCGCGTCCGCGCCTGTCTTGAGGTGCTTGCGGCGCACCTCCTGGCGCAGCTCCTCCACCAGCCGCATGGCCACATCCGCGCCCGTATCCGCCAGGATGAGCTGCTCCTCCAGGTCGTCGTACAGCTCGTCGGTGATCTCGCCTGCATTCACAAGGCCCGCGATGGAGCCGAAGATGGAATCCCGCGTTTTGCGCAGTCCCTCGCCCAGTTTTTCAAAAAAGCCCAATCGTATCCACTCCGTTCATAAATATCCGCAAGGATTGCCCCGCTCCGTCAGGAAACAAGGCTCGCGTCCACATGCTCCAGGTCCAGCTTGAGCACCTTGGACACGCCGTCCTCCTGCATCGTCACACCGTACAGCACGTCGGCCTCTTCCATGGTGCCACGGCGGTGGGTGATGACGATGAACTGTGTCTCGCTTGAAATGCGCCGCAGATACTGTGCAAAGCGCGTGACGTTCACGTCGTCCAGCGCGGCCTCGATCTCGTCCAGCACACAGAAGGGCGCGGGGTTCACACCGAAAATGGCAAAATAAATGGAGATGGCCACCAGCGCCTGTTCGCCGCCCGACAGCGCCGACAGGTTGCGGATGATCTTGCCCGGAGGCGCCACCTCGATGCTGATGCCGCTGCCCAGCACATCGGCCTCGTCCTCCAGATACAGCCGCGCCGTGCCGCCGCCGAACAGCTCGGCAAAAATACGGCCGAAGTTGCGGTTGATGGCCGCAAAGCTCTCGCTGAACATGGCGCGCATCTCGTCCGAAAGGCCCGCGATGAGCTTTTGCAGCTCGGCCTTGCTGGTTTCCACATCGCCCACCTGGGCGCGCAGGAACTCGTACCGCTGGCTTACCTCGGCATATTCCTCGATGGCGCTCACGTTCACATTGCCCAGAGCCTTGATTTTGCCGCGCACCTCGGACACCTGGCGGCGCAGCTCGGCCCCGCTCTCAAACGGCACGCACAGCTCCTGCGCGGCGGAGAGCGTCAGCTCGTATTCTTCCCAGAGCTTTGCCACCGTCTGCTCGTACTCGGCGTCCTTCTGCTCCTTCTGCTCGGTCAGGCGGGCGATCTCACGTCCCAGCGCCTCGCGCTCGTCCGTGATCTTGCGCACCCGCGCCGTCTGCTGGGTGATGCCGCCTTCCTTTTCCATGCGGCGGCGCACCGCTCCGGCCTTGGCCTCTTCCCGTTTTTCGATCTCGCTCCGGCTGCCCGCAATGGCTGCGCGGATGGTCTCGATCTGCGCGGCGCGCTCGGCGTTCTGGGCCGTCAGCGTCTCGATGTTTGCAGCAAGCTGTCTTGCCCGCGCGTCGCTCTCATCCGTGCGACTCTCCAGCTGGGCAATGGCCGCGCGGTGGCTCTCGATATCCTTTTGAGCGGCCAGCGCCTTCAATTTCAAGTCGGAAAGCTCGTCCGCAAGGCGCGTGCGCGTTTCCAGGAAGGTGTCGTCGCTGCCGGAGATGGCGCGCAGCTCCTCCTCCAGCGCGGCGCTGTCCCGTGTAAGCACCTCCATCTCGGCGGCGGCGTCCGCCCCCGCCTTTTCGCTCGCCGCGATCTGCGCGGCAAGCTGGGCGCGCTCGGCGGAAAGCATTTCCCCCGCGGCCCGCGCCTGGGACAACGCGGCGGCGATGCGCCCGCTTTCCACCTCGCCGCGGATCTTGTCGCCTCCCGCGGTGATGGCCTCGCTCTCGGTGGCGGTCAGCTCGGCGGAAAGCGCGTCCACCTCAGCCTTCGCCCTGTCGGTTTTTTCCTCCGCGGCGTCCCGCTGCTTTTCCAGCGCCTCCACCTTTTTCTTCAGCTCGTCGATCTCCTGCTTGCGGCTGAACAGCCCGGCGGAGCGGGAAACGCTGCCGCCCGTGAACGAGCCGCCCGCGTTGACGACCTGGCCGTCCACCGTCACCACACGGTTGCGGTAATCCAGCGCGCGGGCCGTGCGCGACGCCTCGTTGATGTCGTCCACCACGACGATGCGTCCCAGCAGGCTGGAAACGATATTTGCATATTTTTCGTCATACGTCACAAGGCTGCTGGCCAGCACCGCGCCCTCGGGCAAACGGCCGTTGAAGCTGCCGGGCTTGACGGTGTCCAGCGGCAAAAATGTGGCGCGCCCCGCGCGCTCGTCCCGCAAAAAGGCCATGGCCGCCTTGGCCGCCGTCTCGTTTTCCACAACGATGTTCTGCAAAGCAAAGCCCAGCGCCGTTTCAATGGCCACCTCGTACCCCGGCTTGACGGAAAGGATGGTGGACACCGGCCCTGTGATCCCGCGCAGACGGCGGTTCGCCGCCGCCTTCATCACGGCCTTGACGCTGCTCTGGAAGCCGTCCATATTGCGCTCCAGATCCTTCAGCATGGCGATGCGCTGCCGGGCGGCCTCGATGGCGCGCAGGAGCTTCTGTTCGTTCTCGTCCGCCTGCGCCAGCGCGCCGCGGCGGCTTTCCACCTTGAGCGTCAGGCCGCCCTTGATGTTCTCCAGCCGTGTCAGCCGCTCCACCGCGTCCTGCAGAAAAGCGTCCGTCTCTGCCTTCTGCTCCTCCAAGTCCCGCGTCAGGGCGGCGTTGGCCGCGCCCTCGCTCTCGGCGGCGGCAAGGCGTTTTTTTGCCGCCTCAACCGACGACGCCGCGCCCGCGGCCGCGACCTTTAAATCCGTAATGCGCGCGGCCATGGCGTTCAGCCGGCCCGTTACCACGCCGCGCCGCTCGCCGGAAGCCGCGCTCCTGTTCTGCAGCTCCTCCAGCAGGGCTTCCAGCTCCCCGGTGCGCGCGGCGTATGCGGCCGCCTGCCGCTCGCAGGCGGCGATGCCCTCGCCGTGGCCCCGCACCTCGGCGGCGATGGCCTCGCGGCCCAGGCCGCTCTGGCCGATCTCCTCCTTCAGCGACGCAATGGTCGCATCGTTGTGGGCAATGTCGTTTTCAAGCACTGCGATGCGGGAATCCGCCCCGGCGATCTCCTCCGTTATGGCCCGTATTTCCGCGTTGCAGCGGTCGGCTTCGGTGATCAGATGCTCGATCTCCGCGCGGGTGCTCTCGGTCTCGGCGTCGATGGCCTCGATCTCCCGCCCGGCGCGGGCATAGTCTGCGCCCGCGATCTCAATTTTGCGCTGCTGCTCGCGCACCGTGTCCCGCGCTTTCTGCACGGTGTCCACCCAGAGCGTTACCTCCAGGCCCTTGCGGCGCTCGGCCAGCTCCAGATACTGCTTTGCCTTTTTGCTCTCCCGCTCCAGCGGGCCCACGCGCTCCTCCAGCTCGCCCAGGATATCCCGCAGGCGCACCAGATTTTCCTCGGCGGATGCCAGGCGGCGCTCGGCCTCATTTTTGCGGTAGCGGTATTTGGCGATGCCGGACGCTTCCTCAAAAATTTCCCGGCGCTCGTTTGATTTCGCGCCCACGATCTCTGCGATGCGGCCCTGCCCGATGACGGAATAGCCGTCGCGGCCCAGGCCCGTGTCCAGGAACAGCTCATAGATGTCCTTGAGGCGCACGTTCTGCCCGTTTACGGAATATTCGCTGTCGCCGGAGCGGTAATACTTGCGGCCGATCGTCACCTCGTCGTTGTCCACGTCGATGCGCCTGTCGGTGTTGTCCACCACAAGGCTGACGCTGGCAAAGCCCATGGCGCCGCGCTGCTGCGTGCCGCCGAAGATGACGTTCTCCATCTTGCCGCCGCCGCGCAGCTGCTTGGCGCTTGTCTCGCCCAGCACCCAGCGGATGGCGTCGGATATATTGCTTTTTCCGCTGCCGTTGGGGCCCACCACAGCGGTGATGCCTTTGCCGACGGTAATGCGCGTGCGGTCCGGAAAGGATTTAAAGCCCTGTATTTCAAGCGCCTTCAAAAACATGGAAAAACTCCTTACTTACGAGTATAGGGACATTTTGCCCGGCGCGGCAGGCCCCGCGTCAATACCCCATCAGGGCCAGGGCTTCCTTCGCCGCCTGCTGCTCGGCCAGCTTTTTGCTGTGCCCCTCGCCCTTGCCGATGCAGTTGGAATTGAGGTGCACCTCCACCACGAAATGCTTGTTGTGGTCCGGGCCGGATTCATCGGTCACCACATAGCGCAGGCGCTCCTCCGGGTTCTGCTGCACGATCTCCTGCAGCTTTGTCTTGTAATCCTCTTCGGCGGCGGCGTCCGTGAGCGCGCCGGTGACAAACGGCAGGATGAACGCCCGCGCCGTTTCCATGCCGCCGTCCAGGTACAGCGCCGCGATGACCGCCTCGAACGCGTCGGACAAAATGCTCGGGCGGCAGCGTCCGCCGCCGCGCTCCTCGCCCCTGCCCAAACGCAGATAATCGCCCAGGGATATCTGCTTTGCAAATTCAAACAGCGCCGCCTCGCACACAAGGCTGGCGCGCATGCGCGTCAGTTCGCCCTCGGGCATGTTCTTGTGCGTGAACAGGTATTCGGCCACCACGATGGACAACACCGAGTCGCCCAGAAATTCCAGCCGTTCATTGTGGCGCACGCCGTGCTTCGCCTCGTTGGCGTAGGAGGTATGCGTCAGCGCCGTCACCAGCAGCGCCGGGTTCTTAAAATGATGATGAAGAGCCTCTTCCAGCTCGTGTGTCTCGCGCATCGTTCCAGATCCTTCCTTTGTTGCGGATGGCGGCCGTCCCGCCGGGGCTGTTTTGCGAAAGTGCGCCGCGCGCCTTTCCGGCGGCCGTTACGCCCCGGCTTCCTCTGTCTGGGCCACGGCGGCCAGCTTTTCGCGCATGCTCTCCACCGCGCCGCTTTCCACGCACAGCTTTGCCTGCCGGACGGCGTTTTTGAACGCCTTTGCATTGGACGAGCCGTGGGCCTTGATGACGGGCTTCGTCACGCCCATCATCAGCGCGCCGCCGTGTTCGTCGGCGTCCAGCTTTTTCTTAAAATCCTTCATGCCACCCTTTACCATCAGATAAGCCAGCTTGCTTTTCAGGTCCGCCATGAACACGTTTTTGATCTCGCCCACCAGCATCTTGGCCAGGCCCTCGGTGAGCTTCAAAATCACATTGCCCGTAAAGCCGTCGCACACAACAACGTCCACATTGCCCTGGGGCACGTCCTTGGGCTCAACATTGCCGGCAAAACGGATGTTTTTATTATACTTCAAAAGCCGGTGCGCCTCAACATAGGCCGGGGTGCCCTTTGTCTCCTCCGCGCCGTTGTTCACAAGGCCCACGCTGGGGTTTGCGCGGCCCATCACTTTCTCCATGTACACGCTGCCCATCGTGGCAAAGGCGCTGAGCATCTCGGGCCGGCATTCCACATTTGCGCCGGAGTCCAGCAGCAGATAGGGCTGCTTCGCGCCCGGAATGACGGTGCCGATGGCCGGGCGCTTCACGCCCCTGAGCCGCTTGACGATGAGCGTTGCGCCCGCCAGCAGCGCGCCCGTGGAGCCTGCCGAAACGAAGGCGTCGCCCTCGCCGGCGGCCAGCATGCGCAGGCCCACCACCATGGACGAATCCTTTTTGCCGCGGATGGCCGCCGTAGGCTCGTCGCACATCTCAATGGTCTCGGAGGCGTCGGCCACGGTAATGCCCGCCATGTCGATGCCGTTCTCCCGCGCGCAGGCCTCGATGTCCCGCCTGCGCCCCACGGCCGTGATCTGCACGCCGTATTCCCGCACGGCCGCGGCCGCGCCCAGCAGAATTTCCTTTGGGGCGTTGTCGCCGCCCATCGCGTCGATGATGATGTTCATAACGTTCCCTCCCGATTGACTCTCATGATTTTTTGCGCTCTGCCCAACAATCAAAGGCAATACCGCACAATTCTAAGTGTTGAATCGTGTCGGCAGATTTTATGGCAGGTTAAACAAAAAGCGCAGCGAATACTTTGTGTATTCGCGAGCATTTTTGTGACAGCTGCCGGAAAATCTGCAAGCGAGGCGACGCTTAAGGCGTCAGCCGTGAATTGTGCGGTGCTGCCAAAAGTATAAGGGAGCGCGTATTGGTGCGAAAGCAACCGCTTTTTGCGCTCAGCCCAGATACCGCTCCATGGCGGCCACGGCCCGCTGCGCGACGGCAAGATACCGCTGGCGTTTGTCGCGGATGCGCGTTTCAGGCGCGGGCAGAAGGCCCATGTTCGCGCCCATAGGCTGAAAATCCTTCGTGGGCGTTGTGATATAACGCAGCAGCGCGCCGCACATCGTGTCCGCCGGCGGCGGCGTGAACGCGCCGCCGGACAGCCGCGCTTCCATGCTTCGGGCCGCAAGCAGGCCGCAGGCCGCGCTTTCCATATAGCCTTCAAAGCCCGTGATCTGCCCTGCAAAAAACACGTTGGGGCACGCCTTCAGCGAAAGGTCCGTCCCCAGCAGCGCCGGGCTGTTTAAAAACGTGTTGCGGTGCATCACGCCGTAGCGCACGAACTCGGCGTGCTCCAGCCCCGGAATCATGCGGAACACCCGCTGCTGCTCGCCGAATTTGAGGTTTGTCTGGAAGCCCACCAGGTTGTACATGGTGCAGGCCGCGTTCTCGGCCCGAAGCTGCACGTTCGCCCAGGGGCGGCGGCCCGTTTTGGGGTCCGTCAGGCCCACGGGGCGCAGCGGGCCGTAGCGCATGGTGTCGGCGCCGCGCTTTGCCATCACCTCGATGGGCATGCAGCCCTCGTACACGGAAGGCTCGCCGTCAAAATCGTGCAGGGGCGCGCGTTCCGCCCCCGCCAGCGCGGCGTGGAAGGCCTCGTAGCCCGCTTTGTCGAACGGGCAGTTGAGGTAATCCGCCGTGCCGCGCCCGTAGCGCGACGCTGCGAACACCCTGTCCCGGTCGATGCTGTCCGCCGTGACGATGGGCGCGGCGGCGTCGTAAAACGAGAGCGCGCCCTGCCCCGTCAGGCGGGCGATGTCCTGCGCCAGCGCGCCCTCGGTGAGCGGCCCGGTGGCCGTCAGCACCAGCGTGTCCGGCTCGGCTTCGCCCACGGCCTGCGCCTCGCCCGCGCGCAGCGTGATATTGGGGTTTCCCTTCACAAGCGCCGTCACGCCGGCGGCAAAGGCCTCGCGGTCCACAGCCAGCGCGCCGCCCGCCGCCACGCGGCAGCCCTCGGCCACGGGCAGCAGCGCGCTGCCCAGCAGCTTCATTTCCGCCTTCAGCAGGCCGGAGGCGGAATCCAGCCGGTCGGCCTTGAGGGAATTGGAGCACACAAGCTCCGCGAAATCCGCGTTTTTATGCGCGGGGGAAAATTTATGCGGCTTTTGCTCCCACAGCTCCACGGCGTAGCCGCGGCCCGCAAGATACAGCGCGGCCTCGCATCCCGCGAGGCCCGCGCCCAGGACCCGGATGTGCATGCTCTTACTCCTTTTTTTCGGCCCCCAGCGCGCGGGAGTAACCGCAGCCCTCTTTTTCGCACAGCAGGATACCGTTCTTTCCGCCCTTTTTGAACAGGGTGGAACCGCACTCCGGGCATTTTTCGGTGGTGGGCTCGTTCCATGTCATAAAGTCGCAGGTGGGGTTTTTCTCGCAGCCGTAGTACACACGGCCCTTTTTGGAATGGCGCACCAGCATGCGGCTGCCGCACTTGGGGCACAGGCCGCCGGTGTCCTTCACAAGGCGCTTGGTGTTTTTGCATTCGGGGAAGCCCGGGCAGGCCAGGAATTTGCCGTAGCGTCCGCTTTTGATGACCATTTTCCGGCCGCACAGCTCGCAGACCTCGTCTGTCTCCTCATCGGGCACCTTGATCCTTTTGCCCTCCATTTTTACTTCGGCTTCCTTGAGCGTTTTGTCGAAATCGGTGTAAAAATCGTCGATGACCTCGTGCCAGTCCGTCTTGCCGTTTTCAATGGTGTCCAGCTCCTCCTCCATATGGGCGGAGAACTTCACGTCCACGATGTTGGGGAACTGCTCCAGCATCAGCTCGTTGATCACACGGCCCAGCGTGGTGGGCGCCAGCTTTTTCTGGTCCCGCTCCACATAGTCGCGGTCGATGATGGTGGTGATGATGGGCGCATAGGTGGACGGACGGCCGATGCCGTTTTCCTCCAGCGCCTTGATGAGCGTCGCCTCGGTGTAGCGTGCGGGCGGCTGGGTGAACTTCTGCTCGGGCTTCAGCTCCCGCAGCTTCAGCACCATGCCCTCCTCCAGCGGCGGCAGCGCAGTCTCTTTCTTCTCTTTCTCGTCGGTGGCTTCCTCATACAGCGTGGTAAAGCCGTCGAACGTCACCACATAGCCGCTGGCACGGAACAGGTAGCCCGCCGCGGTGATGTCGGCGGAGACGGTGTCCTGCTGGCAGTCGCTCATCTGGCTTGCGATAAAGCGGCTCCAGATCAGGCGGTAGAGCTTGGCAGCGTCGCCTGAAACGCTCTTTTCCACCTCGGCAGGCGTCAGAGCGGGGTTTGTGGGCCGCACCGCCTCGTGGGCATCCTGCGCGGCCGTGGCGCTTTTGCTTTTGTAGGTGCGCTTCTGGGGACACACATATTCCGGGCCGTAGGTCTCGGTGATGAACTCCTTGGCCGCGGCCTGCGCCTCGTCCGCAATGCGAAGGCTGTCGGTACGCATGTAGGTGATCAGGCCCATGGTGCCCTGCCCCGCAATGTCCACGCCCTCGTACAGCGTCTGGGCCGCGCGCATGGTGCGCGTTGCCGTAAAGCCCAGCCGGCGGCTGGCCTCCTGTTGCATGGTGGAGGTGATGAACGGGGGCGCGGGTACCTTTTTCCGCTTGCCCCTGCTGATGGAGGACACGGTATAAGCCGCTCCGTCCAGGGCCTTGACGATCTCCGCGCTCTGCCCGGCGCTCGTCACGGCCAGCTTCCGGCCGCCCGCCAGCGCCGTGAGGCGCGCGGTGAATTTTTTTGTGGAGGACGGGGGGCTGAGCAGCGCGTCGATGTTCCAGTATTCCTCGGGCTTGAACGCCTCGATCTCCTTTTCCCTGTCCACGATCAGGCGCACGGCCACGCTCTGCACACGCCCCGCGGAAAGCCCCCGGCGCACCTTTTTCCACAAAAAGGGCGAGAGCTTGTAGCCCACCAGGCGGTCCAGCACACGGCGGGCCTGCTGGGCGTTGAACAGGTCCATATCAATGGCGCGCGGCGCAGCCATGCCCTGCGTCACGCCCTTTTTGGTGATCTCGCCGAAGGTGACGCGGTTTTCCGCCGCGGTGTCCAGGCCCAGCAGATTGGCCAGATGCCAGCTGATGGCCTCGCCCTCACGGTCCGGGTCGGTGGCGAGGAACACTTCGTCGCTCTCCTTGGCCAGGCTCTTAAGCTCCTTGATGATTTTTTCCTTGCCCTTGATGTTGATATACTGAGGCGCGTAGCCGTGCTCGACGTCAATGCCAAGCTGGCTCTGGGGCAGGTCTCGGATGTGGCCCATGGAGGCCGTCACCTCATATCCGCCGCCCAGGTACTTGCGGATGGTCTTGGCTTTCGCCGGGGATTCTACGATCACGAGTTTTGACATTGTGTTACCGTCCTTTTTCGGGATTTGGCCGAGTCCGGCAGACAGCCGGGGCAGCTTCCGCCGCGTGGCAGCCGTCCTGCGGACATGCTTTTGGGCGCCGCCGGGGCGCTCCGAATACGGCCGGGCGCCCTCCGGCGCCCCTTGCGGGCCTCCCTTGCGCGGCCCGCGGCTCTTTCTATTATGCGATAATAAAAGAAAAAAAACAATCCAAATCTATGCGGCCGCCCCGAGGGGCATGCCGTTCAAACAGCACAGGGCCGTCATTTTCTATTTCAGCTGGAACTGCCGGCCCGCAAGCTGCCGGGAAAAGCCCGCAAGCTCCAGCTCCGTCAAAGCCGCCATCGCCTTGGGCGGCGGCAGGCCCGTCTTTGCGCACAGCGCGTCCAGCGGCAGCGGCGCCGCGGCGCTCAGCGCGTCCCGCATCCTCTGTGCGTCCAGGCTCAGCGGCGCGCCGTCCGGCTTGGCTTTTTCCGGCTGCTCCGGCTGGGCCAGACCATACCACAAAAGGATATCTGCGCCCGATACAGCGGGCACCGCGCCCTCGCGCAGAAGCTGGTTCGTGCCCTCGCACAGCGGCGAAAAAATGCTGCCCGGCACGCTGAAAACGTCCCTTCCGGCGGCCAGCGCCGCGGCCACGGTGTTCATGGTGCCCGAACGGCGGCGCGCTTCGGCCACGCAAAGCCCGCGGGACAGCCCCGCAATGAGCCGATTGCGCTGCAGAAAATAACCGCGCTGCGGCGGGGTGCCCGGCGGATACTCGCTGAGCACCAGGCCCTGCCGCTCGATGACACCCTTAAGCGTGCGGTTGGCGGCGGGGTAGCACAGGTCGTGCCCGAAGGCGATGCACGCCACCGTGGGCGCGCCCGCCTGGACGGCCGCCTTATGGCTCTCGCTGTCAAGCCCTGTGGCAAGGCCGGAGACAAGCGCTACGCCCGCCCGGGCCAATTCGCCCGCGATGGACGCCGTCGCCTCCACGCCGTAGGCGGAGGGACGCCGCGTTCCCACGATGGCGAATGTAAAGCAGCGGTTGGGAATGCCCGCGTCGCCCCGGTAATACAGCACGGGCGGCGGTGCAGGCACTGCGCGCAGCAGGTCCGGATAATCTTCGTCGGCCCACGTCAGTACGTTCACGCCATGCCGGGCGCAGTCGTCCAGACGGGCGGTATAATCCTCCGGCCGCGCGGCCCGCAGCGCGGCCAGCTGCGCCGGCGTGAAAACCATGGAGAGGTCTTCCTTCCAGCACGCCTGTGCCAGCGCACGCGCGTCCGGAAACATGCTCAGCACCATGCCGCTGTTCGGCGCGCCGGGGCCAAGCGCCGCGGCCATCCAAAGCCACGCAGTCTTTTCCTCCAGCGCCTGTGCGCGTGCGCCGCCCATCGCTACACCTCCCTGAAATGCCACAGCAGCACGCCGCCCGCGACGGCGGCGTTCAGCGATTCCACGCCCGCCGCCATGGGGATGCGCACGGCTTTGTCGGCCGCGGCCACGGTCTCGGGCAGAAGGCCGTTGCCTTCGTTGCCGATGAGCAGCGCCGCCCCGGGCAGGCGCTGCGTGTCCACGCGCTCCAGCGGGACGGAATTCTGCAGGGCCGCCGCAAAGCTTGGGATACCGCACGCTTTGAACGCGGCCAGCGCCTGGCCGGTTTCATCTGCAAAAATGATGTCCACCCTGGCCAGCGTGCCCATGGAGGCCCGCGCCGCCTTGGGGGAGAATGGGTCGGCGCAATTGCCGCACAGCACCGCGCCCGCGAAGCCGAACGCCGCCGCGCTGCGCAGCAGCGCCCCCACATTGGCGGGGTCCTGTATGTGCTCCAGGCATACATAGCGCCCGCCGCCGCGCACCGCCTCCAGCGTTTTTGTCCGGCGGGGAAACACGCAGAACAGCCCCTGCGGGGCCTTTGTGTCCGAGAGCTTTGCCGCCACGGCGTCGCTCACCAGAAAATGCCTGCCGCCCAGGGCGGCAAGCTCCGGGTGCGCGTCCAGCAGCTTTTGGGTGCAGTAGACCTCCTCCGGCGGCAGACGCTGGGCAAGGTCCGTGCACAGGCGCAGCCCCTCGGCAAGAAAGCGCCCCTCGGCCGCGCGCCGCGCGCCGCTGTCCCGCAGCTTGCAGGCGCGCTTCACGCGCTCGTTGTCGCGGCTGGCGATCACTTCCGTCATGGCGCACACCCTCCTTTTTTAATATCCCCGCCTCAGGCGTGTTTTCTTACGTCAACACGCCTTTTCCGGCGGGCCGTTTTGGGGCCTGCAAAGCGTTTTTTCACACAGGCCAAAATACAAAGCGACGCCCGTGCACGTTGTGCCCGGGCGTATCGCTGTGCTTATTTCGCGGCGTTCTTCGCGGTCTCGACAAGGGCGGAGAAGCTCTTCGGATCATGGATGGCCATTTCGGAGAGCATTTTGCGGTTCAGCTCAATGCCGCTCTTCTTCAGGCCGTTCATGAAGGTGGAATAGTTGACGCCCTCGGCGCGGCAGGCCGCGTTGATGCGGGTGATCCACAGGCTGCGGAAATCGCGCTTTTTCTGTTTGCGGCCCACAAAAGCATAGTTGCCGCTCTTCATGACCTGCTCTTTGGCCATTTTAAAATGCTTGGATTTGCTGCCCCAGTATCCCTTCGCCAGCTTCAGGGTCTTTTTTCTTCTTTTGCGCGTCATCATAGCGCCTTTGATACGTGCCATATTTCACAATCTCCTTTAAATGTAAGCTGTTTGATAATCGGTTGCCAAGCCCCTGACAGCTTAGGCGTACGGCAGCATGCGTTTGATCACGGCCGTATTCGTCTTGTCGGCATAGGAAGCCTTGCGGTAGGCGCGTTTCAGCTTGCGGGTCTTGCCATGGCCGTTCAGCAAATGGCTGCGGAACGCATGGCCGCGCTTCACCTTGCCGTTTTTCGTCAGCTTAAAGCGTTTTTTCGCACCGGAATGTGTTTTGATCTTGGGCATTTTATAGTTCCTCCTTAATTTTGCTTCGCGGGAGCGGGGGCAAGGAACATCTGCATGCTCCGGCCCTCCAGTTTGGGCTGCTTTTCCACAACGGCTTCCGGCAGGGCTGCGGCGAACTTCTTCTGAACCTCAAGGCCCAAATCCGTATGCGCCATCTCACGGCCGCGGAAACGAATGGACACCTTCACCTTATCGCCCTTGGACAAAAACTTCTTCGCCTGGCCGACCTTGGTGTTGAAGTCGTTCGTGTCGATGTTGAGGGAAAGGCGGATCTCCTTGATGTCGACGATCTTCTGGTTTTTCTTCGCTTCCTTGTCGCGTTTCTGCATCTCGAAGCGGTACTTCCCGTAATCCAGGAATTTGCACACAGGCGGCTGCGCCTGCGGTGCGATCTTCACGAGGTCCAGATTTTTTTCTTCCGCTTTTGCAAGCGCGTCGCGCGTGGACATGATGCCGAGCTGGCTGCCGTCCGCGTCGATGACACGCACCTCTCTGTCGCGAATGCCTTCATTGATTTCCATTTCTTTTTTGCCGCTAATCGTAAAGCACCTCCAAATGTTTTGGTTGCGGCGGGGGCTGCCCGCCTGTGAAAAAAAGTACGGCTTACGTGGAAGTAAGCCGCACTGCACAAACAAACTCGCGCGCCCAAAGGCGCGTTCCTTCGTATGGACCCGGCGCCCTCTGGCGCGCAAGGTGAGCGCGGCGTCCGCCACAGCTACTTTATTTACCTGTATAGTATAACGCCCCGCCGCGCACAAGTCAAGGGGCAAATTTGCTTTGGAGGGGACAAAGTCCCCGGCCAATACGCCGGTACCGGGTTCAGCGGCGTTGGCGGTACAAATATTTTGGATGTATAACATCAAAGGAAAACCCGTTTTCCATCCACGCCAAAAATATTTTTCCTCCCGGGCACCTATTTCACATGGATGCGGCTCAACGTTCTGTTCGATTCACATTGCACAAAACCAAAGATAATACATTGTGAAATTTGTGCAAATAATTTCAAAGTTTATAGCTTTTTACACAATAAACGCAAAGCGCGCCGCCTTTTTGCAATGTGCAAATCAATGCATATTCTTTATCCTTTAAATCACGGATAATCGTTGCTTTCCGCAAAATGCAAAGGAGGAATCAATTCAAAAATGGCAAGTGCAACAAACGTTCAAAGCTCTATTCCCAAGCTGAAAGCCAAAAACATATTCGGCTACTTCTGCGGCGATGCAGGCGGTGTTATCACCATTTATATGGTGGCCATGTATATGCAGCGTTACCTGCAGGTTTACCTTGAAGTAAACGCAGGTATTTTGGCCACCATGCTTCTTGTGTGGAACGTATGGGACACCGTGAACGACCCTCTTATGGGCACTATCATGGATATTACCTTCGCCAAAGCGAAACCCGGCAAAGATAAATTTCGCCCGTGGATTTTGGCGTCTATTCCCCTTATTGTATTCGGCATGATTGCCTTCTACAGCATTCCCGCCCGTTTGGGCGGCGGCTTCCCAATGCTGATTGCCCTGTTCATCCTTAAAATCGTCTACGAGGGCGGTTACACCATGATGAACATCGGCATGGGTTCTTTGCTGGGCGCTATGGCCACCAACGACACCGAGCGCGCCACGCTGGCTTCTGCCCGCGGTATGGGTTCTACCGTCGGCGGCCTGATTGCCGGCATCGCCATTCCGCAGATTTTGTCCCGCTTTGGCGAAACCGACACGGGTTACTTCGTGTCCGCCGTTGTTGCAGCCTGCCTGGGCGGCGTTGTTATCTTCCTGCACTGGGCCTTGACGGTTGAGCGCAACAAAGCGGCGCTGCAGGCCGCTCCCGCAACCGAAGCGAAAAAGAAAGAAAACAAATTCAAGCTTTCCGATATTTGGGGCATTTTCGCGCACAACCGCGCGTTCCTGGCGCTGGTGCTGCACTCCATCAGCATCACGGCCGTTCAGGCTTTGGGCCAGGGCGCCCAGCTGTACATGTACGCGGACGTTTTGGGCGACGTGGGCCTGCAGTCTGTTGCTTCCGGCCTTTCCTCCGCCATTCAAATCGGCATTCTGCTGTCCGCTCCGCTGCTGACGAAAAAGTGGGATCTGGTGAGCATCATCCGTTTCTGCCTGCTGGTGGGCGCGGCCATGTACGGCGGCCTGTTGGCTTATTCGTTCCTGATACCCGAGCTGAACGCCCTGCTGTTTGTAATTTGGCAGGCCGTTGCCGCCGGCCTGGTTGTTATGTCCGTGCAGATGCAGTGGGGCCTTGTGGCGGAATCCATCGATTACAACGAATACCTCACCGGCAAGCGCAACGAGGGCACGATTTACGGCTTCTTCTCCCTGTCCCGCCGCATCGGCAGCACCGTCACCGGCTCTATCACCGTTCTGCTGATTGCCGCCATCGGCTACAGCGCCGAGCTGAGCAAAGCCGGCCTGCCGCAGGCTGCGGGTACGATCACCGGCATCAAGCTGATGGTCATCGGCTTCCCGCTGCTGGCTGCTGTGCTTTCTTTCCTCAGCTTCACCTTTATCTGGAACATCAACAAAGACGTTCGTGATAAAATGACTGCCTGGAAATTGGGCAAGACTGCGGAATAAGCGTTTATCAGGAGGCGGACGAGGACATCGTCCAAGCCCGCACGCTTATGGATGTCTGAAAACAAAATTCTGCCCCGCGATATTTTTTATTGCGGACACAAAACCGAAGCCCTGTTGAGAGTCTGCCGCAAAGCGGTGCAAACAGCTCTCAACAGGGCTTTTGTCAATGTCTGCGCTGCGTGCGCGTCAGCGGCTCAGTTTGAGCCGGCGGTATTCCATAGGCGTAATTCCCCAGAACTTTTTGAACGCGGCGCTCATATTGCTTACCGACGGAAAAAGTGTTTCCGCCGCAATTTCCGCAACAGGCATCTCGGTGCACAGCAGGAGCTTCGCGTATGAGAGGTGCTGCAAGGCGATATAATCGCTCAATGATATTCCGGCGTCCTCCCGGAATTGGCTGTTCAGCTGCTGAGCGGTAAGCGCCAGCCGTTCAGAAACCTGCCGCGCGGTAACGGCTTCCATGAAGTGCACGTCCAAAAAAGAAAGGGCATGCAGCACCGAATCGGCTGGACTGGGCTGGTTTTTTCGGGCGATGCGCACAACAAAGTCATGGGATATTTGTGCATACAACCGGCTGACGTCAAAGAGCGTCTCGGTCTGATGAATCTCATCCATATATTTTGTACGCAGGAACCGTACTTCAATATAGCTCATTCCCGCTTCTGTGGCGGCGCCGGTCATGAGCGACAAAAAGCCAATCAAATCGTCCTTCCGCATCCGCAGAGTCTGGGGCCCCGTAGGCGGCTTTGTGGAAAGATCGATGTACAATGCCATCAACAGCTTCAGCCGCACATGGTTCCCTGTTTTCGTGTACAGCGCCAACCGGTTTCGGTATTCCAGCTCCGTATGGAGCGGCTGAACCTTGGAAGAGTACATAGTATTGTTCCGCGGACGGCGGTTGATATGCAATGTTTCCAGAGCGCCGGAATCAAGCTGCAGGATACGGGCGCACAGGCATACAATGGTTTCCAGCTTTGAAAAATTAAACACGGGGAGCAGATTGTGTATCGTCTGAAACCCTTCCAGATCCCATAAAGGAAAATCTTCTCCTCCGGTGTTGGAATCCAGCGTAACGGGTCCTAATACAACATACTGTTGCGCGTTTCCACACAATAATACACTGCACTCGCCGTATGGCGTCCAATAGAATAATATGCAGCCGTCGCTGTACGGCGCTGCTTTTTTCAACAGCTCGACATCATTGACAAAATGTTTGCACAGCCGCTTGGAGTAAGCACTTGCAACCGGCTCATGCCAAAGTGAGAGATATACACGGACGGGCAGGTCAAACCCCTCGCTCAGCAGGCGTACGGTTTCGGCGGCAGTTTCCCGATTCAGCAGCAATTCGGCACACCTCCTTTGAAACCATTGTAAAACATTTTGAAGCGCTTTGCAAACCTGCCGCTTTTTCGCCAATGCTCCGCAGCAGGCGCATATGCTGCACAAACCGCCGCGCCTGGGCTGCCCCGGCGCGGCGGTTTGTGCATTTGTTTTTATTTTTTAATTTTGTTCAGCATTTCGTTGAGCGTAATGAGCATGCGCTTGCCCTGTTCGGGATCCGCGCCGGCCTTGCCGCCAATGCCCATGCTGCTGGCCATGCCTGCCATGCCTTCCAGCGTCATGTCCTTCACCATGAACAGCATGCTCTTTTTCAGCTTCATTTTCACGGTGGCCTGCATGAACTGTGCCAGCATATCGCCCGCTTCGTCGTTCTTCAAAATATCGCCGATTTTGTCTTTAATGGAAAAATAGCCCTCGTGCACAACAATGGTGTCCACGTCTTTGTAGTCGTCCACGTTGAACCAGTTTGCCGCGCCATCTTCGCCTTCCACAGCGTCCGGGTCAACATAAATATACGCCTGGTTCGGCTCGGCCACTTTTTCAATGGACATTGCGTCGGCACACGCGCCCGCCTTGGCGTTCAGGAACGTAAAGCCGTCGTTCATGGGCACGTGCTCGAACACGAACACCTTGCTGCCCTCCTGCTCAGCAAACAGCTTTCCGTCCACATACAGCGCGACCCTGGGCAGGTTGGAATACACCTTCACCGTGGTCTCCTCGCCAGTGCGCTGGGCATAGCGGCGGCTGCACAGGTGTACAAATTCTTCGTCGCTCCAGTATGCCTTGTACAGGTAGAAAGCGTCCTTGCGAATTTTGCGGTCCAGCGTCATCAGGCCCTTGTTGTTGCGGCCCTTTACGCCGCCCTCGTCGCGGGCGTCACAGCCAAAGTCAAACATGTTCCACACATGCGTGGCCCACAGCCAGGGGCGCTCGTCGATGACCTTCGCCAGATGCTCGTGGTACACCGCCTGGTATTCCTCGGTGTAGTCCTTGCACTTGGGCGTGTCGCTGTGGTAGCTCACAATGCCCTCCGCGCCGTACTCGGAGATGCCCAGCGGGCGGTCCGGATGCAGCGCGTGGAATTTATCCAGCCATTGCTCGTTGTTTTCCAGCTCGCCGCCGTACCAGCCGAAATAATGGTTGTAGCTGAGCACGTCGGTGATATGGTGCATGTCGTTCTCCATCGGCACCATGGAAACGTGGGCGATGGTGGTCATGCGGGTCTTGTCCATCTCGTGCGCCAGCGCGTTCAAATCGCGCAGGTTGTCCAGCAGGCCCGGGCGCTCGCCGCCGATGGTGATCTCGTTGGAAATGCCCCAGAAGCAGATGGAGGGATGATTGTAGTTCTGCACGATCAGCTCCTTCATCTGGCTGCGGCAGTTCTCGTGCGCGCCGGGGGCGGGGTTCATCACAGAGATGAACGGGATCTCGGCCCACACCACAAGGCCCGCGCGGTCGCACGCGTCATAGAAATACGGGCTGTGCTGGTAATGCGCAAGGCGCACGGTGTTCGCGCCCACCTCGCGGATAAAGGCCACGTCCTCCTCGTGCTGCTCTTTCGTCAGCGCGTTGCCCTGGCCCAGACGGTCCTGATGGCGGGACACGCCGCGCAGCGGCGTGAGCACGCCGTTGAGGAAAAAGCCCTTCTGCGGGTCCACCGTATAGGTGCGCACGCCCAGATTGGCGGACACATTGTCGATGGTCTCGTTGTGAACGGTGAGCAGCGCCTCCACGGCGTACAGGTACGGGTCCTTCACGCCCTGCCACAGGTGGGCGTTTTCAATGCGCACCTCCGCGTGCACCCTTTCCGCAGCCGGGCGCACGGCGCCGGCCACGATGACGCCCGCGGCGTCGCGGACGATGAACTCAACGCTCTGGCCCTCGGCGGGGTTTGTGATGAACGCGTCCAGAGAGACAACGGCCGCGCCGTCCTCCACCGCAGCGGACACGTCAAAGCCCTTTCCGCCGCAATAGTCAAGGTCAAAGCGGGAGTCCTCCACGGTGATGAGGTTCACGCCGCGGTACAGGCCGCCGTAAAACGTGAAGTCCGCCGTCTGAGGATACACGTCGTCGCGCTGGGTGTTGTCCACCCAGATGGCCAGCAGGTTCTCGCCGTCGTGCAGCGCGTCCGTCACATTGGCGCGGAACAGCGAATAGCCGCCCTTATGGCTGGCCTTCTCCACGCCGTTGACGATGATCTTGCCCACGCTGGAAGCCGCCTCGACTTCCACATACACGTTTTTGCCCGCCGGCTTCTCAATGGTCTTGAGATAGCAGCAGGGCCCGCGCCAGTAGTCGCTGCCGCCGTCCTGGCCGTCCAATGCGTTCCAGCAGTGGGGCAGGTCCACACGGGCAGCGCCGGCGGGAATGGCTGCCGGGGCCGTTTCGCAGCCTTTGACAAAGGCCCAGCCCTCGTTGATGGGTACGATGTGTTTCATATGTTTTCCCTCTCTTTTCTGATGATAGATATGTGTCCCGGAAAAACCGGGCGGAAAGCTGTATCGTATGCGGCGCGGGCCGTGCGCCCGGCCGGGGCCGCTACGGCTCCTGTGCCGCTTCGCCGCGCCGTTCGCGCAGCACGGCGGCGTTTTCCTCCACGCGCTTTTTGGTAAGCGGATAGGCCAGCAGCAGCACAAGGAACACGCCGAGATAGCTCAGGCCGGGCACCAGCGTGGAAATGGTGTAAATGCCCTCGCGCACAGGCTGTGTCTGCACCACATGGCCCGTGCTGCTCACATAGCCGATGGCCGCCAGTGCAAAGCCTACCACGCCGCCCGCCAGGGCCTGGCCCAGCTTGCGCGCAAACGAATAGACGGCGTACACGGTGCCGTCGTCGCGGCTGCCGGTGCGTACCTCCTGATAATCGATAACGTCAGTGATGAACGCCCAGATGACCATATTGAAAAAGCCCACGCCCACGCTGCCCACCAGCATCAGGCCGATATAGGCCCACACCGAGCGCAGACGCAGCGCCCACATCAGCAGGTACGCCGCGGCGGCAACGCCCACGCCTACACAGCCGGCCTCTTTTTTGCCGAACCTTTTGGACAGCTTTGCCGCAAAGGGCGCCAGCGCCAGCATGGGCAGCACGCCCGCGAACCCTACAAGCGAGAGCATGTCCGCACTGTTGAAATAATCCTTGAACAGGTACATGTTCATGCCCTGGCCCAGCAGGCTTGCCAGAAGCAGCAGCAGCGCGGCGCCGATGACGGCGGTGAGGGCGCGGTTGCCCGCCAGCGCCTTTGCCAGCGAGGCAAAACTCTGCCGTTTTGCCTCCCTGGGCGGCGCCGCCTGCACACGCTCACGGCACAGCGCATAGCACAGCAGATAGCAGGCCACGGCGCACACGCCGTAGACAACGGCGATCACCGTGAAGCGCTCCGGGATAACGGTCTGCGTGCCGTCCGCCGCGGTGCGGAACAAAAACAACGGCGTCGCCGCGGCGATGATCAGGTTCGCCAGCATGGCGCCCACGCTGCGGAACGTGGAAAGCGACGCGCGCTCGCCTGCGTCGGCGCTGAGCACCGACGCCATGGAACCGTATGGAATATTGATGGCGGTATAACAGATGCTGCCCCAGAAAATATAGGTGGCGAACATGTAAGCCACCTTACCCGCATAGGGCCAGCTGCGTGCAAAATAAAGGTACATCAGCACGCTGGCCAGCGCCACGGGCACGCACACGCGCAGGAGCCACGGCCGGAACCGGCCGCCACGGGACGGCGGCAGCGTATCCACCAGACGGCCCATGCCCACGTCTGTGAACGCGTCCACGCAGCGCGCCACCACGAACAGCACGCCCACCAGCCCTGCGCTGACACCCAGCACGTCCGTATAAAACAGTGTCAGATAGCTGCCCGCGAAAATAAATGTGAAGTCGTTGCCGAAATCCCCGAACAGATATCCCAATTTATCGCGGAACCCGAACGGGCGTTCATTTTGAGGCTGCAATGCCATATGCAAACTACTCCTTTATCAAGATAACATATACCAAGGATGCCCCGTTAGGAAGATTTTATTGACATTTGTACAATTTTTGGGTAACATTCAAATATCATAAAAATTTTACAGGAGCTTCATGATTTATGGCAGACGTTCCCTTTGCGTTCATCCGCGATATGATGGCCGCCGCGCTGGGCGTGGAGGCGCATCTGCTGCGCCCGCCCTACAAGGACGCGCAGGAGTTCGACTACCGGCTGTCCCGCATTCTGCGCGCAGATTTTGATTACAAAAATATTTTCAGCGCAAGCGCCATGCACGGGCTGGAGGAAGGCACCGTGTACTATGTGCACAATACGCTGGAGCTGAACTATGTTTTCATGCCTGTGCCCGGCCCAAAGCCGCGCAGCGTGCTGCTGTTCGGCCCTTTTCTGTATGAGGCGGCGTCCGGCCCGTTCTTTGAGCGTGTGTTGGCGCAGAACCGCATCGGCAAGGGCGACGCCGCCGCGCTGCGCACCTTTTACGGCACCGTGCCCGAGGTGGCCGAGCCCACGATGGCTGCGGCGGCACACGCCGTGGCATGCCAGCTGTACGGCGCGCACGACCCCGCCCGCGTGGTGCACCGCACGCTGGCTTCCACCGTGACGGGCCGGGCGCAGCCGGACGAGGCGTTCCAGTTTTCCATGGAGCTTCTGGAGCGGCGCTACCGCGACGAAAACGCGCTGCTGGCCGCTGTTTCCCGCGGCGATTACGACGCGGCCGTGCGCCATCTGGGGCGGTTCTCCATCAAAAATTTCACGCCCCGCACCGGCGAGCTGCTGCGGGACGTCAAAAACATGCTCATCGTCGTCAACACGCTGCTGCGCAAGGCCGCGGAAAGCGGCGGCGTACATCCGGTGTATATCGACCAGCTCTCCGGCGCGCTGGCGGTGAAGATCGAACGCGTGGCCGACACCGTGGAAGCGAACCGTCTGGGCCTGGAGATGCTGCGCCGCTACTGCCGCCTGGTGCGCAACGACGCGCACAGCGGCTGCTCCCAGGCCGTGCAGAAAACGCTCAGCTACATCAGCCTGCACCTTTCCGGCGAGCTTTCGCTGCGCTCCATTGCAGCGGCTCTGGGCTTCAACGCCACGTATCTCTCCGCCCAGTTCAGCCGGGAGCGCGGTGAAACGCTGACAGCCTATATCCATACGCTGCGCCTGCAGACGGCCCGCCGCCTGCTGGACGAAACCGACCTGCCCGTGGCCGAGGTGGCCGCACGGGTAGGCATGGTGGACGTGGCGTACTTTTCACGGCTGTTCAAAAAGAAATACGGCCTTTCGCCGCTGCGCTACCGCGCGCGCCCCGCGGAAGGGTAGGAGGCATCATCATGCATTTTTCATTCCATTTTCCCGCGCTGCCGAAGGTGGGCATGCGCGTCTTCAAAACACTGGGCGCCGTGCTGCTGGTCTGTGCGGCATACGGGCTGCTGGGCGGGCGCAACCCCTGCTTCGCCTGCATCGGCGCGGTGTTCGGCATGGGCAGCTTCTGGCGCGAGGGCGTGCGCCACGGCGGCAACCGCTTTCTGGGCACGCTGCTGGGCGGGCTGGTGGTGATTCCGTTTTACTGGCTGTACACAAACCGGCCCTTCGGCCTGCCGGGGCACCTTTACCTGGTCCTGGGCCTCTTCTGCGTCATTTACATCAATCTCCTGTTCGGCGCGCACAGTGCCATCCAGCCCGCCGCCGTGGTGTACTTTGTGGTGATGTTCACCGTCACAAAGGACAGATACGTCTCCTATACCATCGCGCGCATCCTTGATACCGGCGTCGGGGTGCTGGCCAGCCTGGCCATCAACCGCCTGTTCCCCGCCCCCCGCGACGCCCGGGACGCGGAGGATGCAGAGGCCGTGCGGGAGGATGCGCCCTCCCATGCCCGGCGCGCTTAAAAAACGCACCCGGCGCGCCGGCACTGGGGCGGTTTTTCCGGAAAAGGGCGCGCAAGTTATTGACATATGCCATTTATAATGTTATACTGGCCGCAGAACCAAACAAAGGAGGCTTTGCCATGCCGCGTCCTGTAAAGCGCCGGCGCGTCTGCGAGCCGCCGCGCAACGCCCGCTTTGGCCCGCTGGACGGCGCGCCTGCCGAAAGCGTCGTCCTGGCAGTAGATGAATACGAGACCATCCGCCTGATCGACCTTTTGGGCCTGACGCAGGAGGAATGCGCCGGGCAGATGGGTGTGGCGCGAACCACAGTGCAGGCCCTGTACGAGGCCGCGCGCGCCAAGCTGGCGGACATGCTGGTGAACGGGCGGCGGCTGCATGTGGAGGGCGGCCCCTATGAGCTGTGCCCCCGGGCGGGCGGCTGCCGCGGCAAGCGGTGCGCACAGAGCGCGGGCGGCTCGGCCTTCTGCGCACGGTATCAAACCATATCGGAGGATGCAAATATGAAGATCGCTGTCACCTATGAAAACGGGCT
>Ga0129308_1000631_pt1 | contig 49142 bp, 48 predicted proteins | sample L827metagenome_FD_94440 | JGI IMG/M metagenome (GOLD analysis project Ga0129308, IMG submission 94440) | Ring-tailed lemur group fecal microbial communities from Wisconsin, USA - L827 metagenome | ecosystem: Host-associated > Mammals > Digestive system > Large intestine > Fecal | place: USA... | reverse complement strand
TTTACCGCTTGCTTCTTGAATTCTTCGTCATACTGTTTTCCTGTTCCCATTTCTGACACTCTCCTTTTTCTTTTATTATAACTTCTTTGCTCGGATTGTGTCAAGTTTTATTATACAACATCAAACCTTGATGTATCGGGACGGTTTGACAACTTTGTACAGTTCATGTCGCCGCTGTTCAATTCCTACACCACGCATCTGAAAGGTAATTACAAGGTTGCGTTTTTCGATGAATGCGTTGTTCAGATAACTGCCGTTCATGCCTGCGTAGGTGGAGGTGCTTATCGTTCCGGCAGGCGGATACAAACCTTCTATTTCGGAGGTCATATACTTGTTGGCGGTGGTGGTCAGATTGAGTTGGTCTCCGGATTCGTTTTCGAGTATGAGCGTGAAAAACATGATTACACCTCCTTGACTTTTTCGGGGTGAGTATGCTATAATTATGAAAATGGAGAGTTTGAAACTCTCCGCTAAATCGGAATTTTACGAGGTGACCTCTATGATAGTCGGGTTGATTCACGCAAGTTCTCAAGCGAATAAGAACTGCTTATTATATGATGCATTAAAGAAATACTCCGTTGGTAACGATATAGTAAATTTCGGATGCTTCCCCGATGAAACAGAACGTTATTCTTATATAGAGATATCATTAGAAATAGGTATATTGCTTGCAAGTGGAGCGATTGATTTTATCGTAACTGGTTGTTCTTCGGGGCAAGGGATGATGTTGGCGTGCAATAGTATGCCGGGTGTTATCTGCGGTTACGTTCCTACACCTAATGATGCATATTTATTTGCGCAAATTAACAACGGAAATGCTGTTTCTTTACCTTTAGGGGAGAAATACACATATTCGGGAAGCTATAACTGTACGCAAACCCTTGAAATGTTGTTTTCCGAGCCGTCCGGACAAGGATACCAAAAAGAGGAGGCAGCGAGAAAACTTCGAGATACTGAATTGTTAAAAACTATACGGAAAAAATCTCAAATTGATTTGATTTCACTGTTAGAAAAGCTTGATAACCATTTGATTGCAAAAATCTTAAAAAAACCGATGTGGTTGATTACATATTGACAAACAGCATTGATATTTCACTTATAAATTGGATTAAGCAGCACAAATAATTCTGATTTATACGAGTAATTAAATATTAAGAATAAGCCCCGAAGCATTTATCAATAATGCTTTAGGGCTTAAACTTCTTTATGAGTAGACCTAAAAAAACGGGTGATTTTTTGGAACTACAAAAATTGTCTCATATTCTGCGAAAGCTTTTCCTCTGCCTTGATAAGACGTTTAGCCAGATCCTTGGAGCGTTCGTCAGCTGCCTTGTACTGGTTCATATAGCGGCTCAGGGACTTTATTCCCATATTGCAGCCGTCTGTCATAAGCTCGGCAATAGTGCTGTCGGATTCGTCCATTTTAAGCTTGACGTTTGTTTTCAGCCACGACATTCCCGAAGCGATAGGATTCGGTTCTTTGCCGTTGTCATGATAGTCTGCAAGAACCTTCTGCAAATCGTCCTGCAATTTCTGATTCTCCTCAGTGCTGTCCTGCAAATACTTTCTCATGTCGGAGCTGTGTGCGTATTCCATGACCTCGTCAAGAGCAGATACGCCCATTTTTATGCCTGCATCGCATTCACGAAGCAGTTTTACGGTATCCTGTTCAACCATAAAAAATCACTTCCTTTCAGAGATATTTTGTCCCGAAAAGAAGCGATTATTCTTTTATTATGTTAGAGCCTGTTCAGAATCTCGGCGTGTGCGGATTTTCGAGCATAATTTTGTCGAAGTCAAGGAAAAAATTCGCAGGCATACTTTGTGTATGGCAAGAATTTTTGACGCAGGATTCGGCAAAATTTGCCGAAAAGACGTGCGCGTGGAGATTCTGAACAGGCTCTTAGATCATTCTGCCGTACCGAACATTACCTTATCAAAGAAATCTCTTGTCTTTTCCTCACCTAATTGCTCCTTGAATGTGTCAGTTGAAATTCCGCCGTTTTTTATAAGATTATCAGTATATTCCTTTGTAACTGCTATCTTGCCGTTTCTTGCAGCTTCATCAAGCTGAGGAAGCTCCTTTGCCGCGCTCAAATAAGCGTTAAGACTGTCAAGCATCATCTGTTTAAGAGTATCATCGTCCGAGGGTTTGCTGAGCTTATATGCGCCTACTGTCACAAGCGGATCGGCCCAGTATTCATCTCGTTCATCTTCCTCGTACTGTGAATAATTATTCAGAACATCAGCAAATCCGTCCATCATCGAAATATAATTTTCATCTTCAGCATTTTCAACTAAATTGTAGTATTCAAGATACGACTTTCTGTTTCCCAAGATATACATATAGTCCGAGGAAAGCATAGGAAGATTTTTCTCCTTTGGAGTGATTATAACTGACGCCATCTGCATAAATCCGGCGTTTACATTCATAACCAAAAGATTTCCCACACCCTCAATGTTATAATGTTTTACATGGAAATTCATGATGCCATAAATCCTGATCTCGTCATAACCCTCTGCTGATATAGGCTCAACATTGTAGTGCTTGCTTATCTCAGCTACCGACTCATCAATAAATTCATTCATTGACTTTGCGTTTCGTATGCTGTGAAATCCAACAAATCCGACTACAAGGACTATTAAAACGAGCAGTATAACAAGTATCGTTTTGATAACCTTGAAAGCTTTTTTTGATTTTGTTTTCTCCATATTATTTCTCCGTTTCCCGATCATGCCGATTACCCGACTTATGAATTACGACCGAAATTATTATGCAGACAATTCCGACAATAAATACTGCTATATCAAAAACAGGGAAAAAACCTAAGTTTCTCAAAAGATAAACAGCAGTAGGCGTATCAGCGCCTCCGATAATTCCTATATGACCTACAGAACCGTATCTCGATATAGTAATATACATAACGATCGCAGTCTTTATAATGTACAGAATTTCCGATAATATAAGCAGAATACCTGTATATCTGAAAAATTTTCCTATTTTTTTCATTACAGCATCTTTGCCCTTAATTCTTCTGCACTGAGCGGAGAAAGATACGCGGGAGCAATATCGAAAGCAGTCTTACAGCCTGTTGCGCCCTCTGTTTTTAATCTTGCCAAAGCTCGCGCGTAGCAGATAAGAACGCTTGCGGTAAACTCGGGATTGGATTCAAGTTTAAGGGAATACTCTATCATCTGATGCGTACTCTCCCCTGCTCCAGTCAGACCGCTTCTCATAACAAATCCTCCATGAGGCATTTTGTTGTGAACAGCGTCAAACTCCTCCTCGGTAATGAAATTTACCGTTGTGTCGTATTCGTCAAAGTAGTTTTTCATGCTCTTGATAGTTTCTTCAATCTTAGCAAGATCGGCTCCCTCCACGGGAACTACCCAGCACTCACGGAGATGCTTCTGACGCGTTGTGAGTTCGGGCTGACTTCCGCTGCGTACTGCGTCCATAGCTTCTTCAATGGGAACAGTGTACTGTATTCCCCTTTTTACGCCCTCAACACGGCGGATAGCGTCGGAATGTCCCTGACTTACGCCTTTGCCCCAGAACGTATAGCTTTTGCCGTTCGGGAGAATTGATTCAGCGTACAGTCTGTTCAATGAGAAAAGACCCGGATCCCAACCAAGGGAAATAAACGCAAGATGTCCGCTTTCTTTCGCCGCCTTGTCAACGTTTGCAAAATGCTCGGGAATACGCGCATGAGTATCGAAGCTGTCGATAACGTTAAATTTTTTTGCAAGTTCGGGAGTCTGCTTCGGGAGGTCTGTTGCGCTGCCGCCGCAAATTATCATAACGTCTATCTTATCGGTCATGTTTTCGGCATCAGCCATACTGTAGACTTTTGCACCCGTAAGCGTCTTAACGTCTGACGGATCACGGCGTGTAAACACCCCGACAAGCTCCATATCATCGTTTTGCTTTACAGCAAGCTCTACGCCTCGTCCGAGATTTCCGTAGCCTGCAATACCAATTCTAACCTTGCTCATTTCAAATCAATCCTTTCACGTCTGTTATATAAGCATTTGCATATCATAAAGTCCGGCAGGCTGATCTTTAAGGTATACGGCAGCCTTTACCGAACCCTCGGCAAAAACAGTTTTTGAAGCTGCCGAGTGAGACAGCGTTATAACTTCATCGTTTCCTGCAAATATTACGTCATGCTCGCCTACTATAGTGCCGCCTCTGATAGCGTGCATTCCTATTTCGCTCTTGTCACGCTTCTGACGGCGTGAGTGGCGGTCGTAAACATACTGCTTTGAATTATCCAGCGTTTCATTAATGGCGTTTGCAAGCATTATAGCCGTGCCGCTTGGTGCGTCAAGCTTTTGGTTATGGTGTTTTTCAACGATCTCAATGTCAAAACGGTCGCCTAAAACCTCCGCCGCCTTTTTTGCAAGCTGAACAAGAAGATTTATTCCCAAAGACATGTTAAATGTAAAGAATACGGGGATATTTTCCGCAGCCGATTTGATTTTTGCGATCTGCTCGTCACTGTAGCCTGTTGACGCAACGACAATCGGCGTACCTGTTGAAAGACAGTATTCAAGAAGTCCGTCAAGAGATGCCGGATTAGAGAAATCTATAATAACGTCAGGCTTAACAGGAAGCTCCGCAGGACTTGCAACGATCGGAAAATCCGCATACTGTTCGGTATACAAGTCGATACCTGCAACAACTTTGCAGTCGTCACGATCCTTTACGCAGTTGTAAACAGTCCTGCCCATTTTGCCGTTTGCGCCGCATATAGCTATATTGGTCATGGTTTCACGTCCTCTTTCAATTATTTTATCAAATCGTGCTTCTGCATGGCGGCACGGAGTACCGCCTTATGCTCCTCGGTCATCTCAACAAGGGGAAGTCTGCAAGGACCTGCATTTACTCCCATCATGTTTACAGCCTCTTTTACAGGTATCGGATTGACCTCGATAAACAGGCTGTTTATAAGGTCGAGATAATCTATCTGGAGCTTTGTTGCTTCGGCAAAGTTGTTGTCAAGGCAATACTGTACCATGTCATGAGTTTCCTTCGGGACAACATGGGAAAGTACGGAAATAACGCCCTTAGCTCCAAGAGACATAAGCGGTACTATCATATCGTCGTTGCCGCTGTAAACGTCTATCATATCGCCGCATTCAGCAATAAGCTTTGCCGCATAGCTGATATTGCCGCTCGCTTCCTTTACCGCCGCAATATTTCTGTGCTTTGCAAGCTCCTTGACCGTGGCGATCTCCATGTTCATGCCTGTTCTGCCGGGAATATTATAAAGCACAAGCGGAATATTCACAGCGTCGGCAATAGCGGTGAAGTGGGCTATAAGTCCACGCTGAGTAGTCTTATTGTAGTACGGAGTTACTACGAGTAAAGCGTCAGCTCCGACAGCCTCAGCCTCTTTTGAAAGCTTAACCGCATATGCAGTATCGTTGCTTCCCGTACCTGCGATAACGGGGACTCTCTTTGCAGTCCTTTCAACGGCAAATCGGATACATTCCAGATGTTCATCGTCAGTCATCGTAGAAGCTTCGCCTGTCGTTCCGCAGATAACGATAGCGTCAGTTCCGCTTTCTATCTGTGTATCTATCATTTCGCCGAGTACGTCGTAATTTATCGAACCGTCGGCGTTCATAGGCGTTATAATAGCAATAGCCGCGCCTGTAAATATTGTGTTTTTCATAGAAAACTCTCCTTTCAGAAAGATGATTCACTTAATGTATAAACATTCCATTCTTTTTCTTTTTGCATTCCGTGAGCTTCATAAAATGCGGCTGAATTTTTATTCCATACGGCGCATTTCAATTCGATCTGCTCACAGTCGTTTTCGGCGGCGATCTCTTTTGCTTTGTCAAGAAGTTTTCCGCCGATCCCGCATCCTCTGTATTTTTCTCTTGCATACAGATCTTCGATATACAGAATTTTTCTTCCTGAAAAAGTTGTATATTTATAGAAAGCGTTCATAACACCAACAGCTTCGCTGCCGATATATGCAATAAAGCTCATCAGCGCACCGCTTTCCGTAAGTTCCTTGAAACGCTGCGGAGTCATTGTGAAAATATCAAGAGCATTGTGGTATTCCATAAGCTCTCTTGTAAGAATGAACGCAGTTCCCGTTTCTTCGGGCGATATAATTTTTATATCTATTATCATCAATCAAAATATCCCTTTGCCGCAAGAAGCTCAGCCAAAAGAACTCCGCCGCCTGCCGCGCCTCTTAATGTGTTGTGCGAGAGACATACGAACTTGTAATCGTACTGAGTATCTTCACGGAGACGTCCTGTTGAAACAGCCATTCCGTTTTCAAGATTTCTGTCAAGCTTTGCCTGCGGACGGTTATCCTCCTCGAAATAGTGTATAAACTGCTTGGGTGCGCTGGGAAGTTCAAGCTCCTGCGGAACGCCCTTGAAGTCCGCCCAAAGCTGCAATATTTCCTCCTTGGAGGGTTTATTCTCAAAGCTTACGAACACAGCCGCCGTATGACCGTCCGAAACGGGAACTCGGAGACACTGTGTTGTAATGGACGGCGACGAAGCCTTAACGATCTCGTTGCCCTTGATCTCGCCCCATACTTTCAGAGGCTCCTGTTCGGATTTCTCCTCCTCGCCGCCGATATACGGGATAAGATTATCCACCATTTCAGGCCATGTTTCAAAATTCTTGCCTGCTCCTGAAATTGCCTGATAAGTACATGCAAGAACATTTTTAAGACCGAACTTTCTGAGTGGGTGAAGCGCAGGCACATAGCTCTGAATGGAACAGTTGGATTTTACTGCTATAAAGCCTCTCTTTGTGCCGAGACGCTGCCTTTGCGCCTTGATGATCTCTATATGGTCGGGATTTATCTCGGGAACTACCATAGGAACGTCGGGCGTAAAACGGTGCGCCGAATTATTTGAAACGATAGGACACTCGGCTTTAGCGTAAGCTTCTTCCAAAGCCTTTATTTCGTCTTTCTTCATATCGACCGCACAGAAGCAGAAATCTACCATAGAAGCGATCTTTTCAATATCTGCCGCAGCGTCCATAAGTACCATATTCTTCATATCTTCTGGCATCGGAACAGCCATCTTCCAGCGACTGCCTGCCGCTTCCTCATAGGTCTGCCCTGCGCTTCTGGGCGACGCTGCAAGTACCTTTACATTAAACCAAGGGTGATTCTCAAGAAGTGTTGCAAACCTCTGTCCGACCATACCCGTAGCTCCGATTATTCCAACATTGTACTGCTTCATAAAACTACTCCTTAAAATTTTTTTGAAAAAATAATAAAAACCGGTTGCAAACCGGCTCATCATGAGTTATAATAGAAGTATTGGCATTGATATTTTTTATGCCGATAGCTCTCCACCATTATCATGATGACAGCCGAAAGCCTGTTGAGCTTACAGCCGAAACGGAATTTACCAAAGACCGTTCCTCGGCGGCATTGCCTTTCATCTCACTTCATCGGACAGGTGATCCTCCGTGAGGGTACTGATCGCAGCCGCACCTCTACCTGTTATCTATAATATCACTTTATTCTGAATATGTCAATATCTTTTTGAAAAATAATTTTCAAATTTCAAACGTCAAAGGAGTTTTTATGGAATTGCTCAAATCTGATTTTTATTACGATCTTCCCGAAGAACTTATTGCACAGACTCCGGTCGAGCCGAGAAATTCTTCACGCATGATGTGCGTTGACCGCAAATCTGGGGAAATATCCCATGACCGTTTCTATAATTTATGCTCGCACCTGAAAAAAGGTGACCTGCTCGTAATGAACGACTCACGCGTTATACCTGCTCGTCTATACGGCGAAAAGGTCGGAAACGGAACTTTTATAGAATTTCTGCTGCTCGAACAAAAAGGCGATAAGCTTTGGGAAATAATATGCCGCCCCGGAAAAAAAGCTAAGGTCGGCACAAGATTCTCTTTCGGCGGCGGCAGACTTATCGCCGAGGTAAAGGAAGTCAAGGACGACGGCAACCGTATTGTGAAATTTGAATGCGAGGAGAATTTTTTTACGGCTTTAGAGGACGTCGGACAAATGCCGCTCCCGCCGTATATAAAAGAAAAGCTCGAAAACAAAGAGCGTTATCAAACGGTTTATTCCAACGAACTTGGTTCGGCGGCAGCTCCTACGGCAGGTCTGCACTTTACCGATGAAATGCTTGAGGAACTTCGGGCAAAGGGCATAAAAACTGCATTTGTAACGCTTCACGTCGGTCTCGGAACATTCCGTCCCGTTAAGGAAGATAATGTTCTCGACCACAAAATGCACAGCGAACATTATCATTTGCCGAAAGAGACTGCCAATTTGATAAATTCCACCAAAGCAGAGGGCGGACGGGTCATTGCCGTCGGAACTACGACTTGCCGCACTCTTGAAAGCGTGGCGACCTTTTTCGGCGATATTTCCGAACGTGAGGGATATACGGATATTTTCATTTATCCCGGATATGAGTTCAAGTGCATTGACGGACTTATAACAAATTTTCATCTGCCCGAAAGCACGCTTATCATGCTTGTTTCGGCGTTTATGGGATATGAAAATACTATGAACGCCTACAAAACCGCAGTTGAGGAAAAGTACAGATTTTTTAGCTTCGGAGATTCCATGTGTATACTGTAAAAGCAATTACATTTGTAACTTTTTATGTGACATTTACCACTTGTAAAAATTTTCCATATCTGATATAATAGGAGTACACTAAAAACGGAGGTCACAGTATGTTAGATTTATTATTGATTGCCGCTTTTTTCGGTATCCCTATCGCTGTACTTATATGGCTTATCATATCTATCGTAAGATATGTCAAAACACCCAAGGACGATCCCGAGCTAAAGAAAAAACGTTTGCTGCCGCTGATTATTTCTGCTGTCATATTTCTTGTCATGATATTGGCATTCGCTGTGCTATGCATACTTTTTATGATTTCTTTAAGCCATATGTAGGAGGTTCACTATGAGCGATAAGATATTCAAAAGACTTTTGCTTATTTGTACTGCGGCAGGCTGTATTGCAACGGTCGTACTTATTATGATCACAACGATCTTGTACAAGGACTGCTCTATAATCTCATATATCGCCAACGGGAGGTAAGTATGAATAAGCTGACAAAACAGATAACGGCTTTAGCGGCGGTACTGTTTGGCTTTGCGGCGTTCGATACGGCTATATATCAACTCTGCACAAAGCCGTGTCTGCCGGATCAGAGTTCGGGAATGCAGGCGAAGTCCATCGAGCTTGACCGTTACCTGCCGTTTGACGAAGCTTCCGAAATAGTTGATGTAAAATCAGAATTTCAGCTTACGGACGAACTTCCGGTTATTGACGGAGCTGCGGCTCTCTATCCGATATGCTCGGCGTTTGTAAACGCTGTTTATCCCGAAGATGCCGTCAGCTTTGACGATGATGATTTTACGGCGGAAAGCAAGCTTCAGATGAGGAATACCCGTGCCGCCTACAAAGCCGTTGTTGACGGGGATTCCGATATTATAATATGCGCCAAGCCCTCGGAGGAACAGCTTCAATATGCCGCCGACAACGGCGTAGAACTGGAGCTCGTGCCTATCGGCTGTGAAGCGTTTGTTTTTCTTGTAAACGGCGAAAATCCCGTTGACGACCTTTCGGTTGAACAAATAAAAGGTATCTACAGCGGCGAATACAACAATTGGTCAGAACTGGGCGGAGAAAATCTCTTTATAAATCCGCTGACAAGAAATACGGGCAGCGGAAGTCAGACGGCTATGCTTTCTTTCATGAAAGATACCGAAATAAAGAAAAATCCGTTCGGATTTATCGGCAGTCCGATAGGGTTTTCATTCCGCTATTATGTTGAGGACGTTGTTGAGCATGGAAACGTTAAAATGCTCTCTTTGAACGGCGTTTATCCCGACAAGGACAACATCGCTGACGGAAGTTACCCGATAGTCAGCAATTTTTATGCGGTATACGACAAGTCAAACGAAAACCCAAATATTCAGCCGCTTATTGACTGGATGCTGTCCGATGAGGGACAGCGCATAATCGAAGAAACAGGCTATATTCCGATGCCTGCGGAAAAGGAATGATTTTTACGGATATATCAGTATTTTTTAAAAGCATTATAGATTCGGACATTGCGCCTGTTGTGGTATGCGATACGTCCCATAAAATAATTTACATGAACCCAACAGCAATTTCACGATACGAAAAAAGAGGCGGTGCGGCTCTTATAGGAAGGTCGCTTTTGGACTGCCACAACGCCGACTCCAATAATAAAATAAAAGCCGTACTTGAATGGTTCGGAAAGTCTGCCGAAAATAACCGTATGTTCACTTTTCATAACGCCAAAGAAAATAAAGACGTTTACATGACTGCGCTCCGCGATGAAAACAGTAAGCTTATAGGCTATTATGAAAAGCATGAGTATCGAACAAGCGAAACTTCCGTTCCATACGAAACTATTAATAATATGACATTTGTAACTGATTAATTGACAAATGACATCTTGGAAAAAACTTCCGCAAATATTATAATATAATTGTAATAAACAAACGGAGGTTTTTACCATGAAAAAATTATTAGAAATATTATCTTTTATTGTCGATTGCATTTTTGTTCTCGGCGGACTTTTTCTCATTATAGTTGTTGTTGGGGTCCTTCAGGAAGTTCTTTATGATTCACCGTCAACAGGACTTGGCGAATTATTTCATTCGTTTTTTTCGCTAATTATTATTTGCGTAGCTGTACTTGCTGCTTCAACTGCTGCTTCTGTTATCTTTGCCGGAGTGATGTCGTTCTTTCTTATCAGAACAGCAAACAAAAAGTTCCCTGATGACGAGGACAAAACAAAACGCATTATTATTAAATGCGTTGCTTACGGAATGCTCATTTTAACTGTCATAAAGGTTGTAAATCTTTTTCATTAACTAAAGGAGATCTTAATGTATACATTGTTAAAAAAAGAAAACAAAGCCCGCCGAGGTCAGGTGGAAACAGTACACGGCACATTCCAAACGCCATGCTTTATGAACGTGGGTACTGCCGCCGCTATCAAAGGCGGAATATCGTCCGTTGACCTTAAAGGTCTTAAAACGCAGGTCGAACTGTGCAATACGTATCATCTGCACCTCCGCCCCGGAGATAAAGTCGTTAAGGAAATGGGCGGTCTGCATAAATTTATGAACTGGGACAAACCTATTCTTACCGACAGCGGCGGATTTCAGGTATTTTCCCTTGCAAAACTGCGCAAAATAAAAGAGGAAGGCGTATATTTCGCCTCCCATATTGACGGACACCGCATTTTTATGGGACCCGAAGAAAGTATGCAGATACAGTCCAATCTCGGCTCAACTATCGCTATGGCGTTTGACGAGTGTATGGAAAATCCTGCGGAACATGAATATGCTCAAAGGTCTATAGAACGCACTCTCCGCTGGCTTTACCGCTGTAAAGACGAAATGGAACGGCTCAATTCGCTTTACGATACCATAAATAAAAAGCAAATGCTTTTCGGAATAAATCAAGGCTCTACCTACGACGATCTGCGGATAAAGCATATGGAGGAAATTGCAAAGCTCGACCTTGACGGCTATGCCATAGGCGGACTTGCGGTAGGCGAATCCACCGAAGAAATGTATCGCATAATTGACGTTGTAGAGCCGTATATGCCTGTGAACAAGCCTCGCTATCTCATGGGCGTCGGAACTCCGTCTAACATAATAGAAGCCGTTGCCCGTGGCATTGACATGTTCGACTGCGTTATGCCGAGCCGAAACGCCCGTCACGCTACGGTATTTACGTGGAGCGGCATAATGCACCTCGGTAACAAGTGCTACGAAACAGACCCCCGTCCCGTTGACGAGCAATGCGATTGTCCGACATGCAGAAATTTCAGCCGTGCGTACATACGTCACCTTTTCAAGGCGAACGAACAGCTTGCAGGTCGTCTGGCTGTTCAGCACAATCTTTACTTCTACAACACGCTGACTGAGAAAATTCGCGAGGCTATTGACGAGGACAGATTTGAAGCGTTCCGCCGAAAGTATTCGGTACTTCTTGCAATAAGGATTTAAGGCACCACCGCACAAAGACCGACTTACGTCTTTGCACGTCATCTGCTTGCATATTTTCCGTCATCTTACACAAAAACTCCTTGCCATACACAAAGTATGCCTGTGTCGTTTTTATGCAAGCTGACGAAAAATCTGACTGCGCATCTGACGCACAATCTCTGTGCGGTATTGCCTTAAAACGTCGGGCAGGTGAAAATATGAAAAAAACAATGCTCCTCATGCTTTTTGCAATACTTCTGATACCGCCTGCCGTAAGCTGTGAAAAGCAGAATGATGAACAGTCGGGTAATACCATAGTTTACAGTGACGATTACCGGTTGAATGACAGACAGAAAAGTATACTCACAGCAGAGGGATTGTCAACTGATTTTTCAAAGCTTGATATATCTCAGAAGCGTTCTATACAAAGAATCGAACAAATGCTATGCTATCTTGAAACAAATTACGGAACAGAATTTGTTTATTCGGGATATATTGAGCAGGGAATAAATGAATCCGAAAAGCTGTATGCTTATCCGAAAAACATCGGTACAAGGCAGACTGTTACGATTAAGGCAAACGGTGACGGATTTACAGATAACTATTTCGATTTTAGTGTGGAGAAGCTTGCGGAAGAACTGACTAATGAATTTCTGACTGAGCATTTTGGTGACTCATACAAATATTTTGTGTCGCCACTTGCTTGTGAAATTAAGATGTCAGAAATTGAGGACGGCAAGTTTCAGTGGAAATATGGTGCGGAGAATCAAATCTTCTTACTTGAAGAATTGTGCAGTATTGACAATGTTGAAGAATTCGCGGTAGAGTATGCCAAATTCTTGTATGAGCATGAGCTTTCCGGAAGCCATAGAATAGAAGTATTGAAGGAGTTCCCGGAAGATGAAGAAATCTGGGCAAGGAAAGGGGTTGACCTGTATGGAAGTCCTGAGCGGTGGAGTACTGGATTTTATTGTTTAAGCTCTAATGCCAGCTTTCACACGCCTACTGTATTTAATACTGATTATCACAAATATGACCAAGATGCAGAGTGGTATCTTGCCGAAGAGTTTGATATTACAAAAGTATATACAATTGAAGAATATTTTGCTAAGTATGATTAATAGGAGGTTTTATGATAACCGCAATTTTCGATTTGGACGGCACTATAGCCGATACCATACAAGACCTTGCCGACGCTGTGAATCATGGTCTTAAACAACTCGGGTGTCCTGAACATTCCGTAGAAAGCTATAAGCAAATGGTCGGAAACGGCGCTCGGAAGCTTTGTATCCGTGCGCTGCCCGAATCACGAAAGTCCGAAGCTGAAAAGCTCCACGGGCTTTTTCGTGCGTATTACGGTATGCACTATCTCGACAATACTAAGCTTTATCCCGACATAAAAGAAACGCTCGAAAAGCTGACCGAAAGCGGCGTAAAAATTGCCGTTGCAACCAATAAGCCGCAGGACGTGGCAAGACAGGTCGTTAAAAGTTTGCTGCCCGAGACAGAGTTTTACAAGGTACTCGGCGGCTGCGATGAACGTCCAAAAAAGCCTGATTCCGCTATAATTCGTGAAATACTCGGCGAACTTCCAAAGGATAATAAAGTATTCATGATAGGCGACAGCAACGTTGATATACAAACCGCAAAAAACTCGGGACTTATTTCCATCGGCTGTATATGGGGATTCCGCAGCCGTGAAGAACTTGAAGCAGAGGGCGCGGACTTTATTGCAGAGGAATCCCGCGACATTACAGATATTATTTTGAGGTGATAGCTATGGCTTATGATTCCGATTCTTTTATTAAAAATATTATTGAACATTCCGAGAGATTAACGGCTATTATAGAAAACACCGATTTCGGCAATCACTCCCTTAATCCTAACATAATTCTTATACCCTCTCTGTGGAATAATATCAACGACGCGCTTATTGTATGGGCAATGGACACTAAGCCCGACTCCGAGGAGGAATGCCGAAAAAAGGCTGAAATTATTCTCCGCAGAGCCGGCAGATTCAGTAGCGACGCGGAAAACTGGCTTGCGGCAATGAAAAGCCTGCGGACGGTGTATACTTCGGATTTCCCCGAAATGGAGTTCAATAAAAACGACTGCATGGTGTTTCTGAATGCTTACGATAATTTTATGTATTTGTTTTACACATCATGCTCCAGAGTTCAGCGTGCGCTGAATAACTTCGGAACGGATTACAAGCTGATCTGTTCTATGCGTGAGAATTTTCTGAAAAATATATCGGGAGAGACTGTATCTGCGAAAACGCAGACCTTTGAATCCCACGAAAGCGAACAGTGTTCCCCTGTCGGCTCGGACGATACTGCGGAGCTTTTACGTCAGCTTATAAAAGAAACCAGAAGAACAAACGAATTACTCGAAAAATTATTATCAAGAGGTTAATTATGGCACGAAGATCAAAGAAAAAAACGCCCGAACTTTATACCGAAGAACAGCTCTCAAAAATCGAGGAGCATATCGAAAAATATTTCGGGCAGATAGAAAACTACTATCAGGAAAAAGATACCGACGATATAAAATTAAATATTTATATCATTCCTCCGTCCGTTGAGCGGAGACATCTTACGCTCGTTACCGCAGGCATGGGAGCGCATGAAATGAACGTTCCCGAGTCGCTCAGCGACCAAAAGCTTACAAGAGCCGAGCTTGCGATCAGTCTGCCGCCGAGCTGGAAGCTTGACAGCGACGACATTGAGTATTACTGGCCGCTTCACCTTATAAAGCTTCTTTCAAGACTTCCGCTCGAAGAAAACGCATGGCTCGGCTGGGGACATACGGTGGATTACTGTTCGAGCTTCGCCCCGAATACCGATTTCAGCGGCGTTATCCTGACAAATCCCCCATTTGGCAACGAATCCTGCGTATGCAAGCTGTCCGACGACGAAGAAGTCAACTTCTATCAGATAATCCCGCTCTACAGCAGCGAGATAGCTTTCAAGAACAAGAACGGCGCGTCCGCACTTCTCGGTGAATTAAGCGGCGAATACAGCTATATCGTGGATACCGACCGCTCCCCTGCCGTCCCCGATGATTTCGGAAACATTATTGACCGTGTTGACGACCATTCGTTCAAAATAGAAGAAAAAGATCTTGATCTGCCCGATATATACGGCGCTAACCATATTGCCGCATTTTTCCGCTGGGCTATGGAACATGACTTGCTCTGCGATGAATTTACGGAATTTTTTGCGGACGAGCTTCCGCTCCTTCGTAAAGGTAAATACGACATTCGCCGATTTATCATCAATTCCCTCGGCGGAGAGCTTACAATGGATATTCTTACCGAGCAAGGACAGGCTTTTGCTGAGTTCTACTACGATTTCTACTGCGAACCGCCAAGTTATCCCGATGATGTTGATAAAATGGCAGAGGCATACTTTGGTACGGAAAAATATAACTGCGAGGAATTTGCTGACGAGGCATACCTGTTCGTTCCGTTCAATGACGACTATTTTTCCGCCATGTATCGGTATATCGACCATGCCTATTCCGATTTCTGCTACTATCAGGAACACGGAAAGCTTCCCGATGAAGAATAGACCTGTTTATAGGCAACACCGCACAAAGACCGCCTGACGGCTTTGCACGTCATCTGCTTGCATATTTTCCGTCATCTTACACAAAAACTCCTTAACATACGACAGTATGCCTGCGTCGTTTTTATGCAATCTGACGAAAAATCTGACTGCGCATCTGCCGCACAATCTCTGTGCGGTGTTGCCTATAGTAGACCTCCTCGGGAACTGGGAGGTCTATTGCTGCTGCTTGAGATCGGAACAAGTTTACCATAGCTGCGTTGTTATTTTAATGTTAATTTTTTTATTTAGTTCCTTTTTGTCCGAATTTCAAGTAGACATATTATTAATTTTAAATTAACATTTTTTCGTACTTGACAAACTTATGTTTTTGTAGTACAATATAAAATATGTATAACTATATTTAAATAAAGGCGGTAAACAGACAAATGGGACTTTTTAAAAATATCTTCGGTGCAAACGCTTACTCAAACAGAGAGCTAAAGCGTATTGAGCCTATTAAAAATAAGGTTCTTGAGCTTGAGGATGAATACTCTCAGCTTTCGGATGCAGAACTGAAAGCAAAAACTCCTGAATTCAAAGACAGACTTGAATCGGGTGAAACTCTTGACGATATTCTCCCCGAGGCTCTTGCAACGGTGCGTGAGGGCGCTTGGCGTGTTCTCGAAAAGAAACCCTATCCCGTACAGATAATCGGCGCTATCGTTCTTCATCAGGGACGTATTGCCGAAATGAAAACAGGTGAAGGTAAAACTCTCGTTGCCTGCGTCGCCTCCTACCTGAACGCTCTTTCGGGCAAGGGCGTTCACATTGTCACAGTAAACGATTACCTTGCTAAAACTCAGGCGGAGGAAATGGGAAAAGTTCTTCGCTGGCTCGGACTTACCGTCGGTTGTATTCTTCACGGTCTCAACAACGACGAAAGACGCGCCGCTTACAACTGCGACGTTACATACGCCACAAATAATGAGCTTGGATTCGATTACCTTCGTGACAACATGGTCACACACAAGGAACAGCGTGTTCAGCGTGAGCCTAATTTCGCTATCGTGGACGAGGTGGACTCAATACTTATCGACGAGGCTCGTACTCCTCTTATCATTTCCGGAAAGGGCGATAAGTCCACCGATCTATACGCTATTGCCGACCGCTTTGCCAAAACGCTCACTCCCACTACTGTTGTTGAAATGGACGACAAGGCAGATCAGGACGCTATCAATGAAACTGCTGATTATATCATTGACGAAAAAGCCAAGACCGCTACTATCACTCAGCGAGGAGTTAAAAAGGCTGAGGAGGTTTTCCGCGTCGAGAATCTTATGGATCCCGATAATATGACCCTCCTCCACCATATAAACCAAGCTATCAAGGCTAACGGCATCATGAAGAACGAAATAGATTACGTTGTTCAGGACGGCGAGATCATCATTGTTGACGAATTTACAGGCCGTCTTATGCTCGGACGCCGTTTCAACGACGGTCTGCATCAGGCAATTGAAGCAAAAGAGGGCGTTAAAATAAAAAGCGAATCTAAAACCCTTGCTACTATCACTTTCCAAAATTTCTTCCGCCTTTACAATAAGCTTTCGGGTATGACGGGTACTGCCATGACCGAGGAGGACGAATTCAAGGAGATCTATAAGCTCGATGTTATCGCTATACCGACAAACAAGCCCGTTATCCGTATCGACCATAACGATCAGGTCTATACAACGGAAAAAGGCAAGTATTCCGCTATTATCGACAAGATCATCGAATGCCACGACAAAGGTCAGCCTATCCTTGTAGGTACTGTTTCCATTGAAAAATCCGAGCTTCTTTCCGCTATGCTCAAACGTAAGGGAGTCAAGCACGAAGTCCTCAACGCCAAACATCACGCAAAGGAAGCCGAGATCGTTGCGCAGGCAGGTAAATACGGCGCTGTTACCATAGCTACCAATATGGCTGGTCGTGGTACTGATATTATGCTGGGCGGTAACGCTGAATTTCTTGCCCGTGCCGAGCTTAGAAAGCGTGAAATACCCGAGGAGATAATTTCTGAGGCGATAGGATTTGCAGATACCGACAACGAGCAGATACTCGCCGCAAGAAAGCTCTATCAGGAACTTTACAACAAGTATAATATCGAGGTCAAGGAAAAAGCCGAAAAAGTACGTGAAGTCGGCGGACTTTTCATTCTCGGTACGGAACGTCACGAATCAAGACGTATCGACAACCAGCTCAGAGGTCGTTCGGGACGTCAGGGCGACGAGGGCGAAAGCTGCTTCTTCCTCTCAATAGAGGACGATCTTATGCGTATCTTCGCAGGCGACCGCCTTGAAAATATGATGAAGATGTTTAACGTTGAGGAGACCATGCCTATCGAAAGCAAGGCTCTTACGCGTATTATCGAGTCGTCTCAGAAAAAGGTAGAGGGACGCAATTTCAGCATACGTAAAAACGTCCTTAATTACGACGACGTTATGAACACTCAGCGTGAGATAATTTACAAACAGCGTTCGCAGGTGCTTGACGGCGAAGATCTCCACAAGGATATTCTTAAAATGATGGAGGATCTCATTACAGCAACCGTAAACGTTTACCTCTCGGACGACGACGAGCGGGAAAACTGGAACATGATCGGCTTGAAGGAATATTTCCTCGGCTGGCTTATCAGCGAAGAAGACCTCGACTTTACCGAAGAAGAACTGAAAACGGTTACCCGTGAGGAGATCACCAACGCTCTCATTGAAAAATGCGGAGAAATTTATCAGGCTAAGGAAGAAGAATACGGCAGCGAGATCATTCGTGAAGTTGAGCGTGTTATTCTGCTTAAAGTCGTTGATACAAAGTGGATGTCCCATATCGACGATATGGAAGAACTTAAAAAGGGTATCGGTCTGCGTTCATACGGTCAGAAAAATCCTGTTATCGAGTATCGCTACGAGGGCTTCGAGATGTTTGACGCTATGGTTGAGTCGATACGCGAGGATACGGTTCGTGCGCTGCTGACCGTTAAACTGAGAAAGAATGAAGCTCCCGAGAGAGAACAGGTCGCTAAACCCGACGCACCCAATGCCGGCGCAGGCGACGGAAGCTTCTCCGAACAGGCAACCTCCAAGAAAATTGGCGACAACGATCCCTGCCCCTGCGGAAGCGGAAAAAAGTACAAAAAGTGCTGCAAACTCAAGGAAAATAATCAATAAGACATATACAGACGGTAATTTGAACCGACTGCATTCAGGAGACAAAATATTTTAAGAGGTGTAATTATGAAAAAAACGGCAATTCTTTTAGCATTGTGCATGGCGGCTCTTTCGGGCTGCGGACGTGTAGACTCTGTCGATGTTGACAGCGACATCAAGCCCTTTGAGATCGAAAAAACGACCTCCGAGGAAGACGATTCGGATTCCGAAGAAATTCCTTCGGCGGCAGTAACAACGGTGTCGGGCGAAACTCAGACAGGTGTAACGACCGTTAAAACAGGCGCAGTAAATCTCATAAAAAGAACAGGCGTAGTTACCGCTGCAAAAAGGACAGTCGCTCCGAGCAGAGGTACGGTTCGTGTTCCCTCCCGTCCAAATAACAACACTCAAAGACCTGCCGGAACAAATGCCCCTACTGTTACCACAGCTGTTGTCACAACTACAGTCGCAGTAACTGCCCCCCCTGTAACAACTATTCCCGATTCTGAGAATCCCGCGGTTGTTGTCAGGGACGATATGACTTGCCGCGTAGGTGAAAACAGCATTTCCGTGACATATAAGGGCGAACCCGTCCAGAATATACAGATCTCCACGGACTTCATGATAAATGCCTACGCCAACGGAAATACCGATCCTTCCGTTCGCCTCAACATCAACGATTACGACTTTGATGGAAATTACGACTTATTCGTTCCTCAGTCAAGCGATAATTACAACACTTACGGAAAATATCTCCGCTTCAATCCTACGACAAACGTATTCGAGGAATGGTCTGCGCTTGGCGATATTTCCACTTCTGCGATCACATCTGCCGATGACGGCACGCTTGCCGCAACTGTGAAAACAAACGATACCGAGTTTGAGGAAAAAACCTACGAATGGCAGACGGTCAATGAGGTAACAGGCGAAAAGCAGCTTACTCTTATACGCAAGAAAAAGCAATTCCTCCTCGATTCCGCAAATCCATACGACGTTTACATTGATTACTATGAGTATACAAACGGCGTTGAGGAACTCGTGAAGCGTGAAAAGCACATTTACGATGAAAATAATCAGTATATCGGCGTTGAAGAGATACCGATCGAGTGGACAATATAAATAATGTCGGGTTACAGCGTTTTTGCACGTTACTACGACAGCCTTACGGCAAATATCGACTACGGAAAACGTGCTGAATACTTTCACAAGATTATTGACCTTTTTAAAAAGACCGAGGGAAATATTCTGCTCGACCTTGCCTGCGGAACAGGCAGTATTGCCGAAGAAATGGCGAAATTAGGCTATGATGTTATCGGCGTGGACAATTCCGATGAAATGCTTGACATCGCCTTGAATAAAAAATTTGAAAGCGGACTTAATATTCAATATCTTTGTCAGGATATGCGCAGACTTGATCTGTACGGTTCTATCGACGTGACTGTCTGCGCTCTTGACAGCATAAATCATTTGAGAACCCTTTCAGATGTTAAAAAGGTTTTTGGCAATATTGCGCTGTTTTCAGAGCCTGACGCTTTATTCATATTCGATGTGAACACTATTTATAAGCACAGAAATATTCTTGCGAACAATACTTTCACCTACGAAACGAACGAGGTTTTCTGCGTGTGGGAAAACACGCTGATCCCCGAAACAGACGAGGTGAAAATGAACCTTGAATTTTTTGAGCTTCAAGAAAACGGAATGTACTCCCGCAGCTCGGACAGCTTTTCCGAAATGGCATACAGCGAAGAAAATATAGAAAAGCTGCTAAAGGAATGCGGTTTTGAAGTATTGGGGAAGTACGGCGATGATACGCTCGCCTCCCCTGCTTCTGATTCTCAGCGTATCGTCTATGCGGCTCGCTGTATAAACAGCGGGCAGATTCTTTGAAAGGAACAATATATGGGCAACTTATACAGGGCAATCTCTGCCGACGGTTCGGCTTTTGCGGCTGTTCTTGACGCTAAGGATATTGTCTCGGAAATAGAAAAAATTCACAAAACCTCAGCCGTTGTTACGGCTGCTCTTGGGCGGCTGACTATAGCGGCTTCGCTCATGGGATACATGCTCAAAGGGGAAGAAAACAGTATTACTCTCCGTATAGACGGGGACGGTCCCTGCGGTCAGCTTGTCGCCGTTGCCGATTCTATGGGCAACGTTAAAAGCTGCGTGAACAATCCCGTTGTCGAACTGCCTTTGAACAGCCTTGGAAAACTTGACGTTTCAGGAGCTGTCGGAAAAAACGGCACGCTGTCCGTTGTAAAGGATTTAGGTCTCCGAGAACCCTACGTAGGCGTTATTCCGCTCGTTTCGGGCGAAATTGCGGAAGATGTGGCAAATTATTATGCCTCCAGCGAGCAGATACCTACAGTATGCGCTCTCGGAGTTCTTGTTGATACCGACCTTACCGTAAAATCTGCCGGAGGATTCCTGATTCAGCTTCTTCCCTTTGCCGATGAAAAGTGCATTGATATTCTTGAAAAAAACGTTGCGGAAATGCGTCCCGTATCTGCGCTTTTGGCGGACGGCGTCACTCCCGAAGAAATTTCGGACATGCTTTTAAAGGGACTTGAACCAAACGAACTGGATAGATCAAACCCTGTATACAAATGCGATTGCAGCCGTCAGCGTACAGAGCAGATACTTATCAGCATAGGTCAGAAGGAACTCAGTTCTATTGCCGCTGAGGGAAATGACACGGAAGTTTCCTGTCATTTCTGCGGAAAAAAATATATTTTCTCCCCTGCTGAAATTTCTGAACTTGCAAAGGGAGCAGCAGAGGAATAAATGAAAAATATTATTATACCGACTGTTTTTCTTATCACCCTATCTGTTGTTCTGACCTCATGCGGAAGTCCCGAAGATACAAAGGAACACGTTAAAACGGAAAATTTTGTGATGTATACCGACGCTGAATACCCCGAGGTCGCGTTAGAAACTCAGACCACTCAGACAGAATCTGCCGATACTAAAAATTTCACATACGCTTTGAACGGCACACGGGTCGAACTGTTAATTAACGGTGAAACAGTAAAATATCTTGACTATTACTATACTCCCGACGTTAATGAAATATCTGTTGCGGACTTTGACTTTGACGGCTATGAAGATATTTTTATTCCCTATGAATCGCCTTCGGATTACGGCACTTATTACAGCTACATTCCTGCTGAAAACAGTTTTTCGGAAAATGCGGAACTCAACTCTGTCGGCAGGATAATGACCGTAAACGATGATAACACTCTTATTGAAGACCGCAGCGACGAAACGACCAAGCGAACTATCGAGTACCAATGGATAAACCAAAAGCTCCGAGCCGTTAAAAAGACCGAGACCTACAGATCCTCGGAAAGCGGCGAATTACTTACGGATATGTATAACTATGACGAAAACGGCATAGAATACCTCGTAAGTACAACAGGAAATGAAGCAACAGACGCTGTAGTAGGTGATTAAATGTATGATATAAAAACAGACGAGCTGCCCGTAAAAGCAGTTCTTGCCTGCGTAGACATCGGCGAATTTAATGCCGAAATCTCCATTGCAGAGTTGGCAGAGCTTGCGGAAACTGCAAACGTCGAAGTAGTCGGCGAGATAATACAGAAGAAAACCTCCTACGACCCTGCGACCTGTATGGGCAACGGACGTTTGGAGGAGCTTAAAGAACAGCTTGACGCACTCGACGCCGAGCTTGTTATTTTCGACCACGAGCTGACGGGCGTTCAGGTGCGAAATATCGAGGAAATTCTAAATGTTCGGGTCATTGACCGCACTACGCTGATACTCGATATATTTGCACAGCGCGCAAGAACAAAAGAGGGTAAGCTTCAGGTCGAGCTTGCTCAGCAAAAGTACCGTCTGCCCCGTCTTATCGGCATGGGTACTGCTTTATCGCGTCTTGGCGGAGGTATCGGAACAAGAGGTCCGGGTGAAACAAAGCTTGAAACGGACAAACGCCATATCCGAAAACGAATTTCATATCTTGAAGCTGAACTGGAGGAACTGAAAAAACATCGTAATTTCTCACGTTCACGCCGAAAAAAAGACGGCATACTTTGCGCCGCTATCGTTGGATATACTAATGTCGGCAAATCCACTCTTATGAACGCTCTTACCGATGCTGGAGTTTTAGCTGAAAACAAGCTTTTTGCCACACTCGATATAACGTCGCGTTCTATTGAACTTCCCGACGGAAGAAGCGTTATGCTTGTAGATACTGTCGGACTTATCAGACGTCTGCCTCATAATCTTATCGAAGCGTTCAAGTCTACGCTTGAAGAAGCGGCTGCGGCTGACATTATCCTCAACGTACAGGACTTGTCCTCACGGGAGCGTGAACAGCAGGCAGAAGTTACGGCAAAGCTTCTTTCAGAGCTGGGCTGTGACGGCATACCTGTTATAAATGTAATGAATAAGTCCGATGCTGCGTTAAATCTTGATACTGTCTTTGAGGACGACAGCACCGTTATAATATCCGCTCGTCATCACAGCGGATTTGAGTGTCTGCTGAACTGCATAATGAAAAATCTTCCCGAAACGGCTAAACGTATGAAACTGCACGTTCCATACGAAAATACGGCTTTTATTAATCGTATCCGTTCCGAGGGAAAGATTTTTTCGGAGGAATACACCGAAAGCGGAACTCTTATTGACGCTCTTGTTGATATTAAATTGGTCAAAGACGCTGAAAAGTATTTATCGGAAAATTAATTAATCAGGAGGACAAAATGGTATTATGTATTGACAAAGCTCTGTGCAGGGTTTGACGGAACAGACCTGTACAGAGCGGAATAGTCTATCTGTCTGTTCCGAATTACCTTGCACACCGACTAAGTAAACTAAGTTAGGAGTAAGGTAAAATGAAAAAAATATTTAGTTCGATCACTGAAATGGGCAGCTTTCTCGCCCTTTGGTCAAGTCAGTCATTCTCATCTTTGGGAAGTGCGATGACTGCGTATGCGCTCGTAATATGGTCGTATAAACAAGAAGGCTCTGCTTTAATGACGGCTCTGCTGATGGTTTCTTCATATGCGCCATACGTTATTTTCAGCATTTTTGCAGGTACGCTATCTGACAGGTGGAACAAAAAAACAGTCATGCTCGTGTGCGACAGCGTTGCGGCTGCAACTACCGTGGCTGTGCTTATCCTGCTTGAAGCGGAAAAGCTCGAAATATGGCACATCTACATAATAAATGCAATAGGCGGACTTATGAACACAGTCCAGCAGCCTGCGTCGGAAGTAGCGATTACACGGCTTCTGCCAAAGAAATACTATCAGAAAGTCGGCGGACTTAGGTACTTCTCCAATTCGCTCAACACAATATTCACTCCGATGATCGCAACGGCTTTTATAGGATTTTTCGGAATGAGATCAGTCATTTTCTTTGACCTTGTTACTTTCAGCACAGCTTTCATTGTTCTGCTGCTGTTTATAAAAATTCCCGAAACAGGAAAAGAAAACGCTAACAATGAAAAATACCTTGAATCAGTTAAAAAAGGCATAAAATGGCTTTCGGCAAACAAGGGTATATTATACCTGATATTATTCCTTTCTTCAATAAATCTTGTAGCTTCAATGTATGATGCAGCGTTCCCTGCTATGATGCTTTCAAGGACAGGCGGTTCTGAAAGGAACATGGGGATAGTTAATACCGTCATAGGAATTTCAACGCTGTTGGGCAGCATTATTGCATCGGTTTCCAAAACTCCCAAGAACCGTGTAAAGGTTATCTGTAATTGCCTGCTTCTTTCCATGAGTACAGAAAATCTCATGCTTGCATTCGGACGGAATGTATGGATATGGAGTATTGCAGGTTTTCTCGGGTGGATCGCAATTCCTATTATGAATACCAATCTCGACGCGCTTATGAGACTTAATATTCCCGATGAAATGCAGGGCAGAATTTATTCTGTAAGAAATTCATTACAGTTTTTTACTATACCTATCGGATATTTTGTGGGCGGATTTGCGGTTGACCGCATATTTGAGCCGATCATGACGAAACAGGAAAATAACCTCCTTACAGCATTTTTCGGTACGGGCAAAGGAAGCGGCGCAGCTCTGTTTTTCTTTACGATAGCATTTGTCGGAATTGCGGTATGCCTGTATTTCCGTAATAACAAGCACATCAAAAATATTAGCCACAGCCAATAATGCTTTAGGTTCTGTTTTTAATTGAAAATAACGCCATAGTACTAATGATCTCTCATTGATACTATGGCGTTTTATTTATATCTGCAAAATGTTTTTAAAGCAACGTTATTCCGTGTTCGCTGCACTTGCGTATCATTTCATCAGTCCAGATAGACGACTGAACCTCTCCGATATGCGCCTTGTTAAGAAGCAGCATGCAAAGTCTTGATTGACCGATACCTCCACCTATTGTGAGAGGCAAAGTATCATTTGCTATCATTTTATGATAGTCATACTGCATTCTGTCCTCGGCATTACACTCCGCAAGCTGAGTTTTTAATGACTCCGCGTCAACACGTATTCCCATTGACGACACTTCAAGCGAATCGTCAAGAACGCTGTCCCAGATCAGAATGTCGCCGTTTAATGCCCAGTCATCATAATCGGGCGCTCTGCCGTCATGCTTTTCACCGTTTGCAAGCTTTCCGCCAATTCCCATAAGGAATACTGTCTTGTGTTCCATTGTAATAAGACGTTCACGCTCATGGGATGTCTTATCAGGGTATCTGTCGGCTAATTCCTGAGTAGTGATAAAATACGGTTCTTCGCAGATAGTTCCTGCAATGTCGGGATAACGCAGTCCAACCTTGCGCTTAGTGTAAGAGATAGCTTTTACGACCGACTTAACAGTTTCTTTTAAGAAATCAATATTGCGCTGTTCCTTTGTGATGACTTTCTCCCAGTCCCACTGGTCAACAAAGATAGAATGGGTATTGTCGGTATCGTCATCACGGCGAATAGCGTTCATATCGGTATAAATGCCCTCCCCCGCCTTGTAGCCGTAACGATAAAGAGCCATACGCTTCCATTTTGCAAGGGACTGAACCACTTCGCCCTCGCTGTCTATTTCCTTGATCGAAAAGTCAACCTTGCGTTCCACACCATTAAGATCATCGTTGATACCGCTGCCCTTTTTCACGATAAGCGGAGCAGATACACGGTCAAGCGTAAGTGCAAACGAAAGCGACTGCTGAAAAATATCCTTGATATATTTAATTGCGTGCTGAGTTTCCCGTAATGTGAGAGCCGATTTGTAGCCCTCGGGAATATATAATGAACGTGACATAGTAAAATCTCCTTTTAGTCAATTATCTGATACTGCCGACTGTTCTCGGATAGAGGATAACGTCCCTGATATTTGACATACCCGTGGTATACATAATAAGTCTCTCGAAACCGAGACCAAAACCGCCGTGAGGTACTGAACCGAACTTTCTGAGATCAAGATAATCCGCATAAAGGTCAAGGTTCATATTTCTTTCTTTCATAGCAGCTACGAGCTTATCGTAGTCCGCTTCACGCTCACTTCCGCCGATTATTTCGCCTACTCCCGGAACAAGAAGGTCAACAGCCGCAACAGTCTTGCCGTCGGGATTCTGCTTCATATAGAATGATTTTATTTCCTTGGGATAATCAGTAACGAAAACAGCTTTCTTGAACACCTTTTCAGAAATATAACGCTCATGTTCCGTCTGGAGATCGCAGCCCCATTCTACGGGATATACGAAGTCCTCACCAGATTTTTTAAGAAGCTCTATAGCCTCGGTATAGGTAACTCTGCCGAATTCGTGAGAGATAAGCTCCTCAAGACGAGCTTTCAGACCCTTTTCAAAGTGAGCGTCAAAGAATGCGATCTCGTCGGGACAAAGCTCCAGAAGCTGACCGATAACATATTTCAGCATATCCTCAGCTATTTCGATAACGTCCTCCAACTCCGCAAAAGCGACCTCGGGTTCGATATGCCAAAATTCCGCAAGGTGCTTGGGAGTATTGCTGTTCTCCGCGCGGAAGCTTGGTCCGAAAGTATAAATTTTTCCCATAGCGGTCGCAGCCATTTCGCCCTCAAGCTGACCCGAAACGGAAAGTCCTGCTTTTCTTCCGAAGAAATCGTTTGCGTAGTAGTCCTCCTCGGATTTAAACTCGGTGGTATATCCGTTTGTAGTTACTTGGAACATTTCGCCTGCGCCCTCGCAGTCGCTGCCCGTAATAAGCGGAGTGTTTATATAAACGTAGTTATGCTCCTGAAAATATCTGTGGAGAGCAGCCGCAAGTACAGAACGTACACGCCATACGGCGTTGAACGTATTCGTTCTGCTTCTGAGATGCGGAATACCGCGGAGAAATTCAAGACTATGACCTTTCTTTTGCAGAGGATAATCCGTGGGACAGTCACCCAGAACGGTAATACCCTCGGGTAGGCAGTTTATCTCGACGGTATTGTTTCTTCCCTCAACGGCAGTTCCGACCACTTTAAGGGACATTCCGACACGAGGCTCTTTAAAATCGGACTCCCCCTTTTCAACAACAACCTGAACGTTTTTTAGCGAAGTTCCGTCATTCAGTTCAACAAAGGCAACGCTTTTGGAGTTACGTGACGTGCGAACCCAGCCGCAGACCGTTACCTCCCTGCCGACATAGTCCTTCGATGTGATAATTTCCTTGACATCAATGTGCTTCATAATGATCTTCCTTTCATAAAAGTGACGGGACGAGCATAATAAAAAACCCCCGCCCCCAAAACAGGACGAGAGTCAACCCGTGGTACCACCTGAAATTACCGCTCACAGCACATTTCTTATGCAAAAGCGATCACTCTTGTCCACTGTAACGCGCGGAAAACGGCATCGCCTACTTATCTTAAAAATTCAAGACTTTCAGATTGCTGCTCGGGAGTGTTATTCACATCGGCTCTGATACACGGCTCGCACCAACCCATGCTCTCTGAAATCGAATACCAACGCTACTTGTCTCCGTCATTGCATTTAATTATTTGTATTATATCACCATTTCAATGATTTGTCAATAGTTTTTTTGAAATTTTTTTATCGGCAAATCAAAAAGCCCCGACTTATATCGAGGCTTTATATAGTATTCAATTTTAATTGTTAAGCGACTTTCATCACTTGGCTAAATTACCTGTTGGAATCATCCTTTCGCCTTAGATTTTAAGCATAGGATTTCTCATGATATATCACATTCCTTCAAGAAAATTAAGCAATTCAACAATTATATTTCCATTGGAGCGTACCTCTTGTGAAATTTTTTCGCCCGACCGTTACCGAGCTATGTTGGATGAATAATTAACTTCTCATTGGACTCAACCTTTACATTAGATTTGGTGATTTATCTAAAGACTCACGTCGAAATTTCAGATAATCCTGTACCCTAACTGAGCTTAGATCGAAGTCGTTATTTTACTGCATTACGTATGTTATACGATCAAATCATATTTCATCTTCAATTAACGGAACAAGTCCAAAGACCTATATTCCCACTTTTTTGATCTGAACGCTTACATTACGCCGACTTCACGCTGTGATTCGATAGAACTCTCCATCGGACTCACTTACCTTTCCGCTTAGAATAATTTACATTGAGAATTTCTCAAACCAAGTAAATTTCGCTTGAGTAAATCTTGTTTACTCCTTTTCCTTGATTATATAATACCACATCTTTCGGTAAAAGTCAATAGTAATTTTCAAATTTCTTTTCAATTTTAATACATTTTGTAGATATACACAAATTGGCTGCTTGCTTATTGTCTAAATTAACGAATAGCAAATAAAATTTCGGAAATTACTTGCATTTACTATAAAAATATAGTATAATAAATTTATATGAATTATTTTATAGGGAGAGTTTAATTATGCCGTTTTGTTCCAACTGCGGCAGACAGCTTGAAGAAAACGAAGTCTGCAACTGCCGAAATCAACAAAATACCGCTCAAAACCAAACACCGCCTCCGCCGACGAACGCCAATGTTCAGCCGGGATTTCAGCAGTACGACCAATACGGACGTCCGCTGTTTACGCCGCAGGGTCAGCCGATCTACTATGACGCTCAGGGCAATGCGATAGTCGGTGGTCAGAAAAAGAAAAACAAGTCCGGCTGCATAATCGCTCTTTGCGTCGCGCTGTTTGTTTTTCTTGTCATCGGAGCTGTTCTTGCAGCTATACTTGTTCCGGCAATGCTCGGATATGTAAGAAAGTCTAAGGTACATTCCGCCAATATAAACGCAAAAACTATTGCAGTGCAATTTGACAGCGCGCTTACGGATATTGAAGGACAAGGAACGCCAATAGACGGAAAATATATTATCTGCTCCGACAGGTCGGATAATGTTATTCTTGATATTTCTGAGGGATTCAGCGTTGATACTTTGTATTCCAAAGCTAAGCTGTACGGCAGTATTTCAGATTATGACTGGTTCGTTGTTATCGAAAACGGTAAGGTCGCATACGCTGCAGCCGAGTCCTCCGGCGATGAAGATGATTATGTAGGTACATACCCCACTTCGTCAGATACAAAGAGAGGCTCGCCGACTTACGGAGGTTCGTACATAAATAACATTGACGTTGACCTTGACGATCTGTACGATAAGGCTCTTGAAGCGTTCTATTATTAATTGTTAAAAATAACAAAAAAGCAGTCCGAAAGGGCTGCTTTCTTAGAGTCTGTTGAGTATCTCGGCGTGTGCGGATTTTCGAGCATAATTTTGTAGAAGTCAAGGAAAAAATTCGCAGGCATACTTTGTGTATGGCAAGGATTTTTGACGCAGGATTCGGCAAAATTTGCCGAAAAGACGTGCGCGGGGAGATACTGAACAGGCTCTCTTATTCAAATGAATCAAGGTCAATTTCCGAGAGCAGATCTTTAAGCGAAGCAAGCTCGTCCGCTGTAAGAGTAACTCCTTTACCCATTCTGGAATGATCGGGCGACCAGTCACGAATGTCATACTTCGGATCATGCTCGTTCCAGCTAACAAGATTCAGCTCCTTTGTCCAGCCTTTCGCATTTTCCGAAAGAACTCCCAGTGATTCTGTGATCTCAAATTTTAATTCTGCCATATTGCTTCTCCTATCTTTTGTAATTTGGGGATAAATTCCGCCAAAACTATTTTACCACATTATTTCTTTTTTGTCTACCAATTAATAAATATTTGACATTCTCGCCAAAAAATGATATAATAAATTATAACCTTTCAGCGAATTGGGGATTTGGAGCGCAACAGCATGAAAAAAACTAACTTTATCGCAACGCCTAAATTAATAGGCTATCTTATAAAATTTATTCTGAGGATAGCAGCTTTCGGAACAATGTTATTTATGTACATAAGAAATAGATCCGAGCTTTACAGATATACCGTCGCCTCACCAAAAAACGGCATAAATTTTATGCACATTATGTGGGCTGTATTTATGATACTTATGCTGCTGCACCTGTTTCCATCGAAAATAACGTCTATGGGCGCAAGCAAAAGTAAAAAATCTAACTATTCTCCCGTACCCGAATTTTCCGAAACAGAACTGCTGAAATTTGTGCATTATGAAAACGTCAAAGCTTGGCGATGTATGTTATGTTGGCTTATCGGAAACGCTTTGATAGGAGTTCTGTATTACTGCGGAGTTCTCGGGAAATCAGAGCTTCTGCTCATAACGGGATTTTATTTTTTGAGCGACTACGTTTGCATACTGATATTCTGTCCGTTTCAGACCTTTGGTCAAAAAAGCCGCTGCTGCATAAACTGCCGAATTTACGACTGGGGACATTTTTTCATGTTCACTCCTATGCTGTTCATTGACACGTTCTACAGCCGCAGTCTTTTTTTCATGGGAGCGGCTGTGATAATCCGCTGGGAATTTATGTGGACAGCTCACCCCGAACGTTTTTGGCGCGGTTCTAATCAGACGCTCAACTGTAGTAACTGCCGTGACAAAACGTGTCAGATAAAACAGCGTTTCACAAAATATGCGGAACAATTTATTAATAAAAAAACAAACTAATCACGCCACATTCTGCGATAAGCGAAACAGGTAAGATTTTCCGCTTTTTTGAACTGCCGTACAAAGTAGCTCTGGTCGTTAAAGCCGCACAAATGCGCTATTTCTTCTACCGAGTTATCGGAAAACCGCAGAAGATGTTTTCCGTAATTTATACGGCATGTAATAATATGCTGAAAGATCGTCCGTCCGTAAATTTTTTTGTATTCCCTTGAAAGATAGTATTTGCTTATGTAAAATTCAGAGGATAACCGTTCGAGTGTCAGGTCTTCTTTGAAATGCTCCTCGATGTAAATATTTACAGCCATTATCTTCTGCTTTAAGGCTGAATCCGCCTGTTCCGCCGCGCATGTGGTAGTCAGGGCAACGGTTAGAAGCTGAACTATCAGACCCGAAGTCAGAGCCTCCGCATTCGGATTTTTCTGCTCGTTGCAATTGATTATCTCCGACAAGGCGGCAGTCACCTTTTCAAAAGCGATCGGGTGAAATACGTTCTTTGACTGAGCTGCAAAATTCTCGTAATACTGCATGGACGTAGCTCCGCTGAAATGCACCCACATCAGCTCCCACGGTTCTTCTGCCGAACTTTTATAGTAATGGGGAACACGGCAGTCGATAAGAAAACAGTCGCCCTTTCCAAGAGAATACGAATCATCTCCGAAGCTTAATTCGCCCTTGCCGTCCAAAACCGCCACATACAGCCATGAATCAAGATCGTGGCGATGTGTTTCCACCGTGTCCGTCTTTTTGATTATACCCGTTTCCTGAGCGTAAAAGAATGCGTTTTTTGCCGCAGGACTTGGAGTGCAGATTATTCTTTTTGAGACATTTTCCTTGTTGCTTCGATTCATTTGCAAAGCTCTCCTTTGAATATATTGCTTTAATTATACCACAAAGTTCATAATTTGTCTACATATTTTAAAAAATATTGTGATAAGATTTATTTCGTAAAAGCGTATACAAGTGCGGCTGTCAGCGCAATGATTAGAAGGTAAATTATTATTCTTCCTGCATTCAGAGCCTTTCTTCTTCGCCTGTTCGTTCCGTAGGGCGCTATTAGGCGGTCTATCTCACGCGCTGAAAGCTCCACGGGAAGTGTACGTACACCGGGTTTCAGGTAAAAAACCGCTCTTTCAAAATACACGCTGTCGGGATTGTTTACCTCGATTATCTGCTTGTTCACACCTTTTACCATAAATGCTCCTTTGAGAGCCTTTTCAGTATCTCCCCGCGCACGTCATTTCGGCAAATTTTGCCGAATCCTGCGTCAAAAATCCTTGCCATACGACAGTATGCCTGCGAATTTTTTCCTTGCCTTCGACAAAATTATGCTCGAAAATCCGCACACGCCGAGATACTGAAAAGGCTCTAAGTTTATTTATGGCTATTATTGGCAGAAACACTCAGATTATTCATTTAGATTCCTTATGTAATGAAAAAGATACTGCTGTGCGATACCGGCATTTTCATTTATAAACTCAGGGAAACCGTTGGGATAATAATCCGCAAGAACACGCTTTATCCAGACGTCTACGGGAAACGCTTCTTTCCGATACATGCCGAAAAGGAGTACGCATTCAGCTACTTTAGGTCCAACGCCCTTGATTTTTTTCAATGCTGCACGAGCTTCGTCTATAGGGGCGGTCGCTATGGCGTTCAGGTCAACAGTTCCCGAATTTACGCAGTCGGCAGCGTCACAGAGATATTTCGCGCGAAAGCCGCTTCTCAGAAAAGAGAGACTGTCGGGCGTTTCCTCAGCCATTTTTGAAGCGTTCGGGAACTCGCCGTAATGCTCGCAAAGGCGGTCGATTATACCCTTTATCCTCGGAATATTGTTATTCTGGGAAATAATAAAGGAAATAAGGCACTCCCAGCTATTCTGACGCAAAAGACGTATACCGCCCGCAAAAGAGCATGCCTTTGCTAATGTTTCATCTTCGGAAAACTGCTTTTTCAGTTCGCTGTAATCCGTGTCAAAATCAAAATAGTCCGCCCATTTTCCGAGAAAATCCTCCTCGGAAACGTCATGGAACACAAACGTATCATCAGACACCTGCGAAACGGTAAGACTGTCGTTGAGGAATCTGCCCTCATAAGTACATCTATATCCCCTGTCAATTTTTTTCCAGCGGAATGCCTGACCGCAGTCAAGAGTTTCGTCTAAATCAAAATCTTTCTCGCAAACTATTATGTCATTATTTTTAACGGAATAATCCATAATTTCACCTCATTATCAGAAAACAACCTTACGCTTTCTATTTTATTATACTAAAATTAAAAAAGAATTGCAAGTCTTTTTACACGAAAAACAAAAATGTCAATAAGTTCAACAGCTTCTGCGATAAGCATATATATAATGTTACAGACCATATACACCGTGAATTTTAAAAGTTCCCGAGGAGGTCTGTGAAAAGGAGGAGATAAAATGAGTCAAATGGATTTTTTTGTAGAGGGAATACAACAGCTCCCCGCTATTGTTGATAAAGGACCTACTGCGCAGGAAAAGGTCGCGCAGGCTTTTATGGAATTTATGCAGCTTGCCCATGTGTATGAATCGGCTATCGAGGTCGTAAAGACATATCTCGGAATACTCGACAGCGAATTTAACATCAAATTTCAGCGCAACCCCATTCACAATATCGAAAGCCGGCTTAAATCTGCGGACTCGATCATGAACAAGCTCGTAAAAAAAGGAATAGCCTTTACTCCCGAAAACGCAAAAAAATATCTCCTTGATATTGCAGGGATACGCGTAACGTGCTGCTACATAAACGATATTTACGTTCTTGCGGAAATGCTTTCTCAGCGTGACGATTTCGTTGTTATAAAGCAGAAGGACTACATAAAAAATCCCAAGCCGAGCGGCTACAGGAGCTTTCACCTTGTACTGAATGTGCCGGTTCATCTTTCTTCGTCAAAGGTCACAGTACCCGTGGAAATTCAGATACGTACAATTGCTATGGACTTCTGGGCAAGTCTGGAACATCAGCTTAAATATAAGCCCTCGGCGGCAATAACTCCTGAAATATCCGAACAGCTTCGGGAATGCGCCGAGAGGATAGCTCAGACAGATATGCAAATGCAGGCGATCTACACTCAGATAAACGATATGGATTAAGGCAACACCGCACAGAGATTGTACGGCAGATGCGCTGTCAGATTTTTTGTCAGATCGTACAGAAATTTTGCAGGCATACTGTCGTATGTCAAGAAATTTATGTGCAAGATGACGTAAAATATGCAAGCAGATGACTTGCAATCTCTGTACGGTGTTGCCTTGACTCGACCAACGTCTCCATAAGCTACAAAAAAACGCTGTTTTTCGCCCTTTCACTTATTTATGCGATGTGATATAATTATATTCAGCCACTATTGAAAGGAGCAGAAAAAATGTTCGGACTTGTCAGAAAAATCAAACGCGAGGTAGTTGACAAAACGATATACATGGAGGTCTTTGGAGATAACAAAGTTTCGTACAGGGTAACAGTCGGGCGTATGTTCCACGAAGGAGCAGACATAGTGACCTACGGCGTTGAAGTCGAGGACTCGCATACTCGGGAAAAAGAGGCTATACCCGACTTCTCCAGAGACATAGAAGACGCAGTAGATTTTGCCGAAATGCTTATATCCGACCGCATTCCGCCATGCCGCCTTTATACCAAGGCTCTGAATTACCTGCTTATCTCCATTTAAAGAATAAAAATTTTTCATATAATTATCGGGCTGCTGTGAGAAATGTTTCCCACAACAGCCCGTAGTCTTATTTTGATATATGAAGTATTTTTCCGATAAGCTTACGAAGCTCAGCAATGTCTATGGGTTTGGGGAAATGCGCGTTCATTCCCGATTCAAGGGACTTTTCACGGTCGTCCTCAAAAGCGTTCGCCGAAACTGCAATTATCGGAATATCTGCAAGGTTCGGATCATCAAGCTTTCTTATCTGTCTTGCAGCTTCGTAGCCGTCCATAACAGGCATCTGAATATCCATCAGGATAATATCGTAAATTTTTGAACTAAGCCCTCTTATTTTCTTCACAGCTTCTTTGCCGTTGACCGCTGTTTCAACGATACAGCCGCAATATTCAAGCATTGCCTTTTCGATCTCAAGATTTACGGGATTATCTTCAACAAGCAGTATACGTATTCCCTCCATGAAGTTTTCGTTGGAAGAACCGCATTTTATATCGGGGGAATTTCTCTGAACGCCCTGTAACTTCAGCGTAAGAGAAACGGAGAAAACACTCCCCTTATCCACGCTGCTTTTCACGGAGATCGTACCGTTCATCATATCGACAATATTCTTGACTACCGCAAGACCGAGACCGCTGCCGAAAATTCCGCTTGCCGTGGTGTTTTCCACACGTTTGAACGGTTCAAAGATCGTACCGAGAAGCTCCTCCTCGATTCCGCATCCGTTGTCCTCTACCGTGAAAGTAAATGTGCCGAAACCGTTAGCGGAATTTTCATCTTCTTCAACGCGAAGTACGACCTTCCCCCCCTCGCCGGTATATTTAACACCGTTGTCCAAAAGCTGCCACAAAACCTCCTCCAAACGCAGATAGTCGGCATATACGGCAAAGTTTCTCACGCGGCTTTTGTCGAACGCAAGCGTGATATTTTTTGCGGCGGCGTCGGGAGCTATACGTTTTTTCACATCGCACAGAAGTTCTTCAAGGTCGCATTCCTCTTTGTTCAGGGACGCCTTGCCCGATTCCAGATAAGTAAGTTCCAAAGATTCCGTTACAATTTTAAGCAACTGAACGCTGGAAAGCTTGATATTGTCAAGATAGTGGCATATCTTATCCGTATCTTTCGGATTTGTCTTGATAAGCTCGGTGTAGCCGATAATACTGTTGAGCGGCGTTCTTATGTCATGGGAGATATTATTAAGGAAAGTCTGACGGGCAATATTAGCCGCATTAGCCTCTTTCAGAGCCATCTGGAAAAGCCGTTTTTTTGCGCTTATATCGGTAATATCCTTTGCAACGAAAAGCGCGATTATGTTATCGGTATATTCGTTTCTGCCGATAAGAGCAACAAACTGGAATATCCGTTCCCGTCCTGATCTGTCTGTTATTTCGCACTCCATGACCTGCTCCGGCTCGTCGCTTGAATAACAGCCTATCAGTCTTTCGATGCTGAAAAAACGTCTGAATTCTTCATGGTCGGATTTCACCACATTTTTGCTCACATATCCGAGAACGTCCGAATATCTTGTATATTCGGGTATATTCACGGACCTGAACATATCTGAAAGAGAGCCGTTCGATGACAGACCCGACGAGGAAATAAATGTATCCTCCGTAAGATTCGCTTCAAAAAACAGACTGGCGTTGTGAAGTATCGCTTTCTGATACTGGTATTCCCTCGAAAGCGTATTTTTCAGCCGTGCATTTATCTTTTCAAGTTCTTCCATACGTTCTCTTAATCTGTCTGTGGCGTCGTCGATAAATACGCAGAATATCCCACCGTAGCTGCTTGTTGTTATGTATTTTCCGTAATCCTCAACGTACCGCACAGTACCGTCCTTTCGGATAATGCGGTATTCCACGTAGTCAAGGTTCTCGGAGCTGCCGCTTATCTGCTCCTGTATGCTTCTGTCAACTTTAGGATAGTCGTCTGGGTGAACTAATCCCTTGAACATATTGCCTGTAAGTTCCCGAAACTCCTGCTCGGTATCACATCCGAAAATTCTCAGAACAGCCTTATTGACATATATAAGCTCCCCTGCTCCGAATGCTTTGTAAATAAAAAAACCGCCGGGCATATCATCGCAGAAGCTTTGGATGATAGGAAGTGTATTTTCGTTGAGAATGGATCTGCTTATTGTTTTTTCGTACATTGTAAGCCTCCTTGGATATATTCGGGTATGGTTTAAAACAAAGTCTGACAAAATTTATCATTAACATTATACTACAAAAAAAGAAGTACGTCAATGTTTTTTATTGGAAAATTTTGTAGTAAATCTAAGTTGCGTCAGACTTTATGTCATTTCCCCAATTGAGACTGCACGAAAAAAACAATAGATTCCCTTTTTCGTAAATATTTGAAAGAGGGAATCTATTGTTTTTACGTAAAATAAGATAATAGTTTTAACGTGAGTTCGTATCTGTCGGAATCAGTCTCGCAGCCTGCCACAATAGCGATATACGTTTTGCCGTCTATAATAAATGACGATATAAGGCAATTTCCTGCATTAAGAGTAGTACCTGTCTTTACGCCTATGGCGTTTTCACAGTAGTATTCGCTGTACGGGTCAAGGAGCAGATTGGAATTTTTCCAGTCATAGGCGTCGCCCGAGATAAACTCCGCATTCATCTGATAAATGCCGACTGCTTCACGTATTTCGGGAACTGTCATAGCATACTGCGTCAAAAGCAGCAGATCGGAAACCGTAGTGTACTGGTTATCATCGTCCCAACCATCGGGATTTACGAAGTGACTGTCGGTCATTCCGATATCCAATGCAAGACCGTTCATAAGCATACAGAAACGTTCGACCGCTTCGGTATCAGTCAAATATAGCTCAGGATTAAGTTTCCTTGCTGTAGAAACGCCTATGGTGTATGCCGCGTCGTTTCCTGATGAAAGAAGCAGTCCCTTAATAAATGTTTCCAATGTCGCCGTGCTGCCCCACTGTACTCCGCAAAGGCTTGAATACGGCTGAACAAGATATTGCTCTGAACCGACTGTTAATATTTCATCTGTATTCATATATTTTAAAGCCACAGAAGCCGTCAAAAGCTTTGTCATGCTTGCAGGAGCGATTCGTCGGCTGATATTGTCACTGTAAAGCAGCTTTTCGTCGTCAATGCAGTAAAGAGCCGCCGCTTTACAGGTTGGAGTATCTATATGCGGTATTGTTGTCGTCTGAGTTGTTGAAGTCGAAGCAGTATACGCGGCAGTCGATGATGATACGGTCGCAACAGGCATTGTTTCTATTTTCGATGTAACGGGAACTTCCTCGGAACTTCCAACATTGTTTATCCAGACAAAAATCAAACATGCAAACGCAAAAAAAATAAAAGCTCTCTTTTTTCTTAATCTGTATACTTTACTCATTCTGAAATCTCATATTCGCTCTCGGCTTCTGTCGGAATCTGAAAAAGAATTTCCGAAACGGGGTTTATTTCATCGGAGGCAGCGGTCGTATCCTGCAATACAAAAATACTGCACTGTTCAGCCTTTTTAACGATAATCACGGAACCGCTGCCATCGGGAGCATAGTAATATACCTCTGCGCCTGACAGACAGGGATTTTCACAAACTATCGGACGGTCGGATATTTCGGAAACAGTCCCGATAAATTCTCCAAAATCGCTTTCCGAGACAGTATCAGAAATATTATATTTTTCGTATTCAGATATTTCAAGCTGAATATATTTGCTGCCTGAAACTATCACCTCGGCAGAATTAAGAGAATCTGTTCCGTAATCATCGGAATCGGGGGCGGCTGATGTGAAGGCTTTAAAATAATAATTTTCGGTCGGCGGCGATGCCTTATCTTCATCACAGTTTTTCGTATCGGGAGCATTAGTTGTATCGTCGGGAGAATTGTCCGATATATCCGAAACATCTGACACTTCTTCATTCTCATAAGTATCGCCGCTTGAAACTTGCGTTTCTTCAATAACTTCTGCAACCGAGCTTTCCTCCGACTTCTCGTTGCTTTCGTTATTTGGACTTTTTTTAACATCGGTCACAGCCGATTTGACGTTTGTATATGGAGGGTCAGTTTCATTTTTTACATAGTTTGCGGTTGTTGTATCTGCAACAAAATTCACATCGGAGCGTTCGTTTGATAAATCGGGTTTTTTATCAAAAATCCCGTTTCCGATAAGACACAAGGCAGCAGCGGCAATGACAGTTCCACCGCAGACAGAAGATAAAATGCCTGCTCTTTTTGCTTTTTCACGCTTAAATTCCGACGAAATATCCGAAAACTCCTCGGAACGCGATATATATTTTTCGTCTATTCCCGAAAGCGCATTATACAGCTCGTTGTTATCCATATCTATATCTCCTTAAAGTATTTTCGGAGTTTTTTTCTTGTCCGCATCAGGATCGTTCTCACACAGCTTTCTTTTACGTCGTACTCGTCCGCTATAACAGCAATATCTTCCATAAAATAATATCGTCTTATAAAAATGCTTCTGTCGCGTTCATTTATCTTTGAGAGAAAATCATTGAGCGCAGCGGTCAATGTTCCGCTCCCATTATTGTAGGACTCGGGAACAAAGCCTGATAATTCGTTAAAAATAACATCGTTTCTATTGATTATATCTTCCGGCTTAACGGAAAAAATTTCAGCTATTTTAAGAACAGTTTTATAATCGGGACGCCTTTTACCTGTTTCCCATTTTGAAATAAGCTCTCTTGAAATATATAATTTTTCAGCCAACTGTTCCTGCGTAAGATTCGCCTGTGTCCGCAGCTTGGCGATTTTCTGACCGATCAGCATTTTTTTCACCTCAGCTCACAGTATATTATAGCTCAAATTCTTTTTTGGGTCAAGGGACAAAATGTAACATTAACAAGAAAAACCGAAAAAACTTCCAATAATTATGAATTAAATTTTGTGGTTATTTCCGAAATTTCAAAAAATCCTTTGACAAAAAATTATTTTTCTGATATAATTAATGTGTTCGGTCATCCGAAAAAATATACGCGTATAACGGTTCAGCGTGATGCAGTTTTCTGCTCACGCTTTTTTTACGCAAAAAAGGAGTTTTTATTATGCCGAGAAATCAATTTCAGAGAATGGTTTTTGCCTTTCTCACCGTTCTTGTAACGGTTCACGCCTATGTATTCTACAGTCTCTATGTTGTCAACGGAAATACGCTTATAGCTGTAAATGAAGGCGCATCAGGAGTTCTTGACGCCATAAAAATGCAGGGTGGAGTTTATATGTGCGGACGTTTTGTCCCGATATGGGCAGTAATTATAGTTGAGTTTATTCTTGCGTTTCTGCTTGAAAATATTATGGGAAGTCCATGCTCATTCAAGCTTGCCTGCAAAGTATTCGACCCCCGAAAAGATCATCCGATGTTATTTGAATCGGCGATAATATGCGCTACTGTAGGACTTATGTGTCCGTCAATGAGCCTTATTGCCGCATTTCTTTATTATCCTTATTATGCAGGGTTTGATATACTTACTCTTATTGCCAACTGGATAAAGCTTGTCTGCTTTAATTTCCCGTTTGCGTTTTTCTCACAGTTGTTTTTCATACAGCCTTTGATACGTACTGTATTCAAATTTCTTTTCCGCAAGGATATTGCCGCAAGAAACGTTCAAAAGCAGACTGCATAAATTATTTATTCTCTCCGTCATATTCGGAGAGAATTTTTTTGGCGACCTCTAAAAACCTGTTTGGTAAAACAAAAATCAGATAGGCGCGGCAGAGGCAAGGAAAGTGCCCGATGGCGGGCTGTCGCCCTCCGAGGGTGCTTGACACAGCATATGCCGTGCATAGCTGATTTTTGTCAAAAGAAGTTTTTAGAGGTTGCCATTTGTAACTTATTCTGAAAAATCGCATTTCTATTGCGAAATATTTCGTCATTATTATAGGTTGCATGTTTCAGCTCCTTGTGCTATAATATGCAATGATGTAACCGAAGAAGATGTTCTCCGTTAGGTGCGGCTTTGATAAGGAGTTGAATAAATATGAACAAGAAAGAATTCAGAAAAAAGCTTTTGAGACTTGTGATACCGATTTCTTTACAGCAGCTAATGCTTGCGCTTGTAGGTTTTACCGACGCGGTAATGATGGGCTTTCTAAATCAGGACTCGCTTTCAGCCGTATCTCTTGCAGGACAGGTACAATTTGTTTTCACACTTTTCACTTTTTCGATAACAGGCGGAACTTCCATACTTGCCGCTCAGTACTGGGGCATTAAAGACAGGGATTCAGTTGAAAAAATACTCGGTATCGGCTTAAAAATGCTGATATTCTCCTCGCTTCCTTTCTTTATATGCGCGGCATTATTTCCTGAACTTTTAATGAGATGCTTTGCATCTGATGCAGTACTGATCGAGCTTGGAGCGCAGTATCTTCGTGCAGTTTCACCGTCATATTTATTTATAGGACTTTCTCAGGCATACTTGTGCATTATGAAGAACTGCGGACATGCAGGAAAAAGCTCATTGATAAGCTCTGTTTCAGTAGTGTTGAATATTCTTTTTAACTGGCTTCTTATTTTCGGCGTGGGATTTTTCCCGAGAATGGAAGTCAGGGGCGCTGCGGTTGCAACGGTTATTTCCAAAGCTGTCGAACTGATATGGACATACATTGTAATGCTTCGCGGTGAAAATGTTAAAGTCCGTATTCGATTTGTCATACATAATGATAAGCTTCTGAGCAGGGATTTCAAAAAATACACGCTTCCTCTTTTGGGAAATCTCCTCGGCTGGGGCGTAGGATTCACAATGTACAGCGTTATTCTCGGACATCTTGGAAACGATGCGGCTGCGTCTAATTCAATTGCAAACATAGTAAAAAATCTTGCAGTTTGTCTCGGTCAGGGCGTATCAAGCGCAAGCGGCGTTATGATCGGCGCAGAGCTTGGACGTGGACGCATTGATCTTGCAAAGGAATACGGTTCTAAGCTTTGCCGAATTTCGCTTTTATGCGGTTTTATTTCGGGAGCTGTTATACTTTGCGTTATCCCCTTTGTTCCCCTGTTTAAAACTATCACTCCCGTTGCTCAGGGTTATCTTAAAGTCATGCTTGCCGTAAGTTCCTATTACGTGATCGGAAAAGCTATGAATTCTACGGTTATATCGGGAATTTTCCCTGCCGGAGGAGACTCGAAGTTTGGCTTGAAGTGCGATACTATCACGATGTGGTGCGTTACAGTGCCGTTGGGTATTATATGTTCTCTCGTTCTTCATCTTCCCGTACCGCTCATTTACATTATTATAAATATAGATGAGATAATAAAGCTTCCGGCAGTCTATCGGCATTATAAAAAATACCTCTGGCTTAATAATCTTACGCACACCAAATCCGCCGCATAAGGCGGATTTTTGTGAAATACTGCAAACCTCGGTTTACAGTATTTCACAAGTCGTGTAATTCCACTCCCCTATTGATCTCGCTGTTTATTGCGATTTTGGAGTATTGTTTGCTACAGATAACAAGTATAATAAATTTTTTTCATGAAGCTTCGTCTTTTTTGCGGTTTTAAATCACTTATATATAGAAGCACTTTTTGATTCACTTTTTAAAATTAAAAAAAGGAGATCGCTATGAAAAAAATACTTGCATTATTGGGAGCTTTCTCACTGCTTATCACTTCAACTGCATGCAATGAAAACGATCGGACCGATCGCTCGGAAAAAACGAATGTAGTTCAGACCGCTCCCCTGTTTTCTTACAAGACTGCCGATATACAAATGGCTGACGACTTCAGCGAAATAATATCGCTGGACAAGCGTTCAAATTATATTCTCATTTTCGGCAGACTCCACAGCGGAATATACAGCGGATACATTACAAACCCTCAGTTCTCCGAAAAAAAGGCTTTTAAATTTACACCGCAGGAGGGCGAAACGGTAAAGTCCGCCGCGCTCATGAGAACAGGTAAAGCTGCCGTTATGACCTGCCTTGACGGTGACACCCTGCTGTACGTTTTCTCAGAAAACGGCTCTATAGAAAAAACGCTGAACTGCGGTGAAGTTATCGACCCTGATTCATATATATCGCTTATTGCGTCAGACGACGGATTCTTTTTCAGCTCTGATTCCGATAAAATGTACTTTGTCAGCAGCGGCGGCGAATACGTTGAACATATCGTTACAGGAGACAAAACGATATGCGGTTTCGCCAATGACAGCGAAGGTCAGCCTGCCGTACTGTTTTGTGAAAACGAAAAGCAGTACTATGTAACACTTGTGGACGGTCAGCTTGGCGAGGAGACATATTGCGGCGAACTCGGCTCTAACGTGCGTGGTTTTGGCTCGGGCTGCGGAGAATATTCCGCCTCAGCCGTATTCCCCGACGGACTGTATGTATTGAAAGGCGCGGAATGGCAGAAGCAAAGCGATTTTTCCGACAACGATTTCAATTCATACAATATTATCGCGTGTACAATGTTAGCTGAAAACGAATTTGCTGTAATTATTTCAACGAACTCGGGCGGATATGAAATGCGTCTGCTTACCGAACGTGATATTTCCGAAGTAAAGTCAAGATCAGTACTTACCATGTCGCTTGTAATAGGTAAAGGGAGCGATATAATTGATGAACGGCTCAAAAAATTCAACTCCGAAAGCGACAACTATAAGGTGGAGCTTGTGAATTACGGCAATACAAGCGATGATATGTCGCTATGTTTTGACGCTCTTAGAAGAGATATTATTGCAGGTAACGCTCCCGACATTATTAAATTTGATTCCAATATTCCTGTAAACACTTTCGGTTCACGGGAAGACATGTTTGTCGATTTATATACGCTCATTGACAATGATAAGGATATAAGCCGTGATGATTTCCTCGACGGTTTTCTCGAAGGCTACGAAACTAACGGGAAACTGCTGATGTTCGATACCGAGTTTACAGTCAGCACGGTTTCAGTTAAGGAGAAATTCCTGAACGGTCTTACAAGCTGGAATTATGAACAGCTCGGGGACGTTTATCGGAATATGCCCGAAGATATGTTTTTCTCGTCGGAAGCAGCTTCCCGAACACGGAGCGATGTTTTTATGTCGTTTATCAATTACGGTGAGTTTGTCGATTACGATAACGCCGCATGTAATTTTGACTCACCCGAATTTATAAATGCAATGAAGTTTATCGGTGAAAACGAGATAGGATTGACCGAGGAAGAATATTGGAACGGTGAAATGCAATACAGTGGAAATTATTATGCCGAAATTCATCGAACCGACAAAGCTCTTGCGCTGACATTTGAGCCTGTCAATGGTTTTTATGGATTCAGAGAGATAGAACAAGGCTATATGGGTGAACCGACTGCTTTTATCGGTTATCCCACAGAAAACGGCTGCGGAAATTATCGCAGGATAAACGGCGGTTACGGTATTATGGCGAACTCTGATAATATTGAAGGAGCATGGGAGTTTCTGAAATATTATCTGTTTGATGAAAGCAAAGATCCGAGATTTTATTTTTCGGGACTGGAAAAAAATTTTGAGGAGCAGGCAGCGGAATCCGTTGAAGAATATATTGAAGTTGACCCTGAAACAGGAAAAGAATATCCGGGCGAGATATTTATGTGGTATAACAATGGCGGAATGAACTTTGAAAACGGAGCGTCCCCCGAACTTCATGAGACAGACATTCATCCTCTTACTGAGGAACAGCGAACAGAATATGAAGCTCTTGTTCGTGAAGCTGTCAAAAATGTGTGTATCGTGGATAGCACTTTAATTTCTATTCTGCGTGAAGAACTCGTGTGTTACTTTGAGGGCGAACGCTCTGCCGAAGAAACTGCGGAAATAATCCAAAACCGTGTTTCAATTTACATCAGTGAACAATATTCATAAGGATTCATATGAAAAATAATATTTTAAATACAAAATTAAGATACTATTTTCTACAGGCAATATAAAACTGTACAAAAATATTCTGAAAAAGAGACTTTATTCTATTGACTATGGAGTAAAATTTTTGTATAATATTATTAGAAAATTCTAAGATGCGAGGCATAAGGAGGAATAACATATGAAGAAAAAATTACATGCGCTGCTCACGGCTGTGATGGTTTGCCTTTCAATGGTATGCGGAGCTGTCACGGGACTGACTGAACTTGCAGTCCCTACAATAACATACGCAGCGTCCGTTGACTACCCTGCTCAACTGATGAACATCGCAGTAAAGGACAACTCGAAAGTCCTTACAGAAAACGGAACTTCTGACGGTTCAACGCTTTCAGTCAAGACTCTTGGGGGCGATCTGTCGCCTTCATGGAGATTTGACCGCGTTGGCGCTGATTCGATAGGCACTTTTTTCAAGATAACAAGCGCACAGTCGGGCAGACTTATAACTCCTGCAAACTATAATGTTTCAGCAGGTACGGACGTTATTATCTACGGAAGCGAATCGCATCAATGTCAGCATTGGTTTGTAGTTCCCGTAAAAAACGATCGTCTCGGAAACGGTCTTTACTACAAAATAGTAAACTATTCCGATCCCGATCTTGCCATTACGCAGGGTTCGGGCGGCATGACGCTTGAAAAGTATACAGGCGCTGACAACCAGTTGTGGCTGCTCAATGCAGACGGACTTCAGGGCTTTGCAGGATACTGCTCCAATGACAACACAGGCAATATAAAGGCGGCAAACATAGGCGGACTTTTCGGCGAAACAGTTGAAGTTTCTAATTTTGCAGATTTGAAAAAATACGCTGAATCAGACACGCCTTATACAATTATTGTAAAGAACAATATAAGCGTTACCAACCTTACAATGGATTCACAGAATCATTATTACTGTCCGGACGGCAGAATTTATATCGGGGACAACAAAACGATCGTCGGAAGCTACGGAAATCACTCTCTTAACAATGTCCAGTTCTGCACCAAAAGAGGCAGCGGAAAAGGAAACAATGTTATCATTAAGAATTTCGAGATGAAACACGACGCCAAATCCAACGGTAATGATTCTATAGTCGTTTATTTTGGTTCAGGACAGAATCTTTGGGTAGATCACGTTACATTTATCGGTCATTCGGGGTACAATACACTTGGCGAATCGACTCCCGATTGGGATAAGTTCCTCGCATGCTGCTACGATGCGGATTACTGCACCGTTTCCGACTGTTCGTTCGGACTTCACGAATATGGTCTTATTTTAGGCTATCCCGATGATACAGAGGAGTCCTATAAAAACAGGAACAACTTCCCGAGAATGACCCTTATCAGCAATAAGTTCAAGGACACCTTAACAAGAGCCCCCGGACTTATGCGATATGGATATTTCCATTCGCTTAATAACTACGTTTATAATTTCAGCATGGCGTACACGGTTCATTCCGACTGCAAGCTTTTCGCTCAAAACTGCTACTATGACGGCGCATCGACAAAAGGCAATGTTGTCTGCGACTGGAACTCGGTCACACATCCGGGCGCATTTGCCGATTCAGGCTCAAAGGGCGTAAACTGCAAACGTCTTGGTATCGAGGGGCAGGCTAAGGTCTGCAATTGGAGACCCGAAAGCAACTACAGCTACGCTGCTCTTTCAGCCGATAAGGCAAAGACATATTGCGATACATACAGCGGATGTCAGTCCTCCAACGGAAATATGATGTATCTCAGATACTCATCTAAAGGAATACCCAGCGCAGGCTATACGGAAGCTCCGAGCGAACCCATGAAGCCTGCCGCGGAAGTTTTCGATAACGGTTCAACCTACAGATTTAAGAACGTTAATTCGGGACTTTATATGCAGGTAGCAGACGCAGCCGCCGAAAAAGGCGCAAACGTACATCAGTGGGGAACTTCTGATGAAACTATTCACGATATTTGGAAGCTTATTGACGCCGGCGACGGATACTACTATATTGCTTCTGCTGTTGGCGACGGCGGAACATTTATGCTTGACGTTGCAGGTAAGAAAACAGCCAACGGTACAAATATCGACATTTACAACTATAACGGCGGAACGAACCAGCAGTTTATGCTGACAAAAAATTCTGACGGCTCGTATAAGATACGCACAAGAATAAGCGGAGAAGCATCGGTCATCGAGGTTGCGGGCGGTTCGGCTCAGAGCGGTGCAAATGTGCAGCAATGGGAAGAAAACAGAGCAAACTGTCAGGACTGGATAATGGAGAAGATTTCCGATCCGGGCTGTAAAATGGACACAAGCGTAATTTATGAATTCAAAAATGTCAACAGCGATTTGGTTATGGATATTGTAAACGGAAAAATGGAATCGGGCAGCAATGTTCAGCAATGGACAGCAAACGGCTTGAATTGTCAGAAGTGGGTTCTGAAAGAGTTCACAGGCGGCGGAAATTATTACTATATATACTCCGCAGCTGATATGAATTACGTTTTGAGAGCCGAGGACTCGGCAAACGGAGGAAATATCAGTATTGCCGAATATTCGTCAAAGGACAGCGCAATGCTGTTTAAGTTCTCGAAAAATCCTGACGGCACATATTATATCATGACGCGCGCTTCTAAGGACGCCTGTCTTGTTGAAACAGGCGGTGCAAGCCTCGAAGGAGGAGCAAACGTTCAGCAGTGGTCTCCTACAAACAGCAATTGTCAGAAATGGTCTGCGGAAACAATGACGACTTCAACAACAAAAGTCACAACAACCACAACTACTACCACGACTACAACTACCACAGCCGCACCTCAGCCAACGGAAACAACAACAGAACCTGTTCGGGAGCATACTGACGGGGACATCAACAATGACGGCACAACAGGTATCGCCGACCTTGTGCTTCTCAGCAAACATTTACTCGGAGAAAGCAGTTTGACAGCCGAACAATGTAAGTTTGCAGACGTCTGCAACGATAGCATAATAGATGTGTATGACCTTATTGTTCTGAGAAAGCTCGCCATAAATCAATAAATATTATCGCTTCGGGTTTGTCTGTGCTGCCCGAAGCGATTTTGTTTTTACTGAAAAATCGTATACTTATATTGACTTTATTATTATGTTAGTGTATAATTAAATAAAGAAAAAATTCAAAAAAGGAGTTATTACATGAAAATTTCCACCAAAGGCAGATATGCTCTGCGGATGGTCGTTGACCTCGCGTCTCACGGCGAAGCCTGCGTTTCTCTGAAAGATATTGCACAGCGGCAGGGAATATCAAAAAAATATCTGGAACAAATAGTCCCCCTGCTCAGCAGTAACGGTATACTGCGTACAAACAGAGGTAACAAGGGCGGATATATGCTTGCCAAATCTGCCGTCGAACTTACTGTCGGGGACGTTCTCAGGTCGGCGGAAGGTACTCTCGCCCCCGTATCATGCCTTGAATACGAGCCGAACAACTGCCCGAGAGCCGAAGAATGCGCCACGCTTTTTATATGGAAGGGTTTGTACAAAACTGTCTCGGAATATCTTGACGGGATCACAATACAGGATATAGTTGACCGTATTCAGAACGGAAATAATTACAGCATTTAGAGATAAATTATGATCGAAAAAAACTAAGAAAATATCTTTTTCCAAATATACTGGCGATGATAGGCATTTCATGCTATGTCCTCGCCGATACTTTTTTTGTGTCCGCAGCCGCGGGAGCTGACGGAATTACAGCATTGAATCTGACCCTGCCCATATTCGGACTGATGTTCGCCATAGGCTCGATGATAGGACTGGGTTCTGCAACACGCTACAGTATCCTTAAAGCTCTCGGCAAAAAAGACGCTCTCGATTATTTTTCCGACTCGGTAATGTGGGCGTTTATTTTTAGTCTTATTTTTGCAGCGGTGGGAATAATTTCCCCCGAAAGCGTACTGAAGCTCATGGGAGCAGACAGAAGTATTCTGCAAACAGGACGCAGTTACATGAAAACCGTTCTGCTGTTCGCTCCGTGCTTTATGCTCAACTACACCTTTACAGCCTTTGTACGGAACGACAAATCGCCAAATATCGCTATGGCGGCAACGCTTTCAAGCAGTATATTCAATATTATCTTTGACTATATCTTTATGTTTCCGCTGAAAATGGGAATGACAGGCGCAGCCCTTGCAACGGGAATTTCTCCTGTTATCAGCATGGGCGTATGTATGATACATTTTCTTTCGCCAAAGAACACTATCCGTTTCAAACTAAAGCTCCCGTCGCCGACACGACTGATACGAGCGTGTACTATAGGTATATCGGGATTTGTCGGCGAGATTTCAAATGCTGTCACAAGCCTTTCGTTTAACTTTATTCTTCTCAGTATTGCAGGAAATACGGCAGTTGCGGCTTACGGCGTCGTTGCAAATATTTCACTTGTTGGAATTGCTGTTTTCAACGGTATTTCCCAAGGAGCGCAGCCAATGGCAAGCGAAGCGTCAGGCTCGGACGATAAGGATTCCGCAAAGCGAATTTTGCGATATTCCTTGAAAGTTTCGACAGCCGCCGCTTTGATTCTTGTCGTAGCTATCTGCATATTTGCACCTGTTATCACATCGGTTTTCAACAGCGAAAATTCCGCACAGCTTGCCGAATATGCTGTTACGGGTCTGCGAATGTATACACCCGGATTCATTGCAGCGGCGGTCAATATCGTGAATGCAGGATTCTTCGGAGCTTCGGGAGCAGCTATGGAATGCTGGCTTATTTCGATTTCACGGGGCATAGTGTCGATAGTTATTCTTGCATTCATATTGTCGCACTTTTTCGGTATATACGGCGTATGGGCGGCTTTTCCGGCGGCGGAGGTTTTCACGCTGATATTGACGCTTATCTATTCAAAATTAAAACAACAAAAAACGGG
>Ga0129308_1000630_pt1 | contig 49236 bp, 73 predicted proteins | sample L827metagenome_FD_94440 | JGI IMG/M metagenome (GOLD analysis project Ga0129308, IMG submission 94440) | Ring-tailed lemur group fecal microbial communities from Wisconsin, USA - L827 metagenome | ecosystem: Host-associated > Mammals > Digestive system > Large intestine > Fecal | place: USA... | reverse complement strand
CGCGGCTTGTATTATTAAATGCGAAAGAACACGAACCCACCCGAAAGGGTGCGGAACGGTTCTCTCGCATTTATTTTTTTATATCACGCATAGAAGAAAAAAGCAATAGAAGCGGGGTGAAAACTTGTGCGGCGATACAAATACATAACATTTCAGGACAGAAAGGCGCTTGCCGCCGCGTATGAGCGCGGAGAGCGGGCGGCGGACATAGCGGAACGGCTGGGAGTGACAACGGCGACCATTTACAGGGAGTTGAAGAGGGGCGAAAGCGCAGACGAAAGCGGGAACGTGGTTCTTGACCGCAACCAGCGCCGGGCATACAACCCCGTTATCGCCCAGCAGACAGTACAAGCCAACTTCAAACGGCGCGGACGCGTGACGGTCCGGGAATCTGAATAGGAGGTTTCGACGATGAACAATTTTGAAAAGATAGCGGCAAGCCCGGACAAGCTGGGCGCGTTCCTTGCTTCCCTCCCTGTTATAGAGGGACCGTGGGACACAGCATTTCAACGGCAGTATTGTTCCGGGTGCGGAAAAGTAAATTGCGACGGTTGCCCGAATGAAGCGTATAGGAGCAATCCCGGATGGTGGCTGACCCTTGACGCGGGGGAGGAATCGTGACGGCGGCAAAGGCTGGGGGCGCGTTCATACGAAAGCTGGTGCGGGTTGCCGTGATTCTACTTTTCGTAACGGTGTTTATTTCCTTGATAATCGGAGAAGCAACAGACACCGAACCCCAGCAGACGGAACAAACCGTAAAGCCCGAAACGGCGCTTGCAACGATACCAGCGCCGCAGAAAGAAGCGGAAGCGGAATACATACCGCCCGCGGCGGAGGTTGAAGCACTCGCAAAAATGCTTTACGGAGAAGCCCGCGGCGTTACTTCCGACATGGAAAAAGCCGCGTGCGTGTGGGTTGTCCTGAACCGCGTTGACGACCCGCGTTACCCTGATACCGTGCTGGAGGTTTTGGAAGCCCCGGCGCAGTTTGCGGGATATTCGCAGGATAACCCGATCGCGGAAGAATTAAAGACGATGGCGGCGGACGTACTGACCCGCCATCATGCAGAAAAAACGGGAGCGACGGACGTGGGCCGCGTGATTCCACGGGAATACCTCTTCTTTACCGGGGACGGAGAACGAAACTATTTTACCGCTGAATGGAACAGCGCGGACACATGGGGCTGGAACCTTGAAAACCCTTATGAAAAAGAAAGGACGGCGCAATGATGGACAAGCCGAAAAACCTTTATTTCGTGGAAAGCGTCGGCGGGCGCAAGCTTCATATTTGGGCCGCGTCCGGCAATCAGGCAAAGCGGATTTTCTGCAAGGAATACGGGATTCGCCCCAGCGACTATTGGTGCGGTATTCGTTCCCTGACTGCCCGGAAGTTAAAGCCGGAAGAGGTCAAGGCGTGGGAAGCAGACGCAGAGATTCGCTGGCGAACCGGGCTTTTCATTAAGGGAATGTTTGAGATCAGCGCAAAAGCCTATGCCGCGCAGAAAAAGGCGGAGGGGGTGACGGTATGAGTTATTGCAGAGGGTGCGGGCGTGAAATCGAATGGATAAGAACGACCGCCGGAAAGAATATGCCCGTTGACCCTGAACCCGTTTTCGTAATTGAAAGCGACGGAACAGACCGTTTCGTAACGGACGACGGCGCGGTGATTATCGGGCGGCGCGCCACCCGTGAAGAGGAAAGCCGCGATCTTGCCGTTGCTTTTGTACCGCATTGGAAAACTTGCCCGAATGCCGGGGAGTTTCGGCGCAACGGGAGGGGGTGACGGCATGAAGCGTCAATTCTGTTTGCCCTGCTTCCTTGAACTGCAAAAGGCGGGGAAGCACGACATTAAACGCGTCGGCGGCGGGCGAAATATGAAAATCACTTGTTGGCGGTGCAAACGCCGCCGTTATGGTGCGGAATATGAGATTTCGCGGAAAGGCAATGCGAAATGACCCACGACGAAGCAAAAGCCGCTTTCATGGAGGAATGCCCGGTTGTATATGGCGGCGTAACCTATCAGCGCATTTCCGCTTTGATCTATCGGAAAAACCATACCGGACGCGGTTTAAGGATTCAAGCGGAACTAAAAGACAACAACAATCATTCCGTCGTGATCGTATCGCCGGAACGAATCGAAAGGAGGTCAAGCAATGAAACGACAATATGAGTTTGTCGCCGTCGATTTCGACGGGACACTTTGCCGCGACGCTTTCCCGGACATCGGAGAGCCGAACCCCGCTGTCATCGGTTATGTGAAGAAGCTGGCGGCGGAGGGTTCAAAGATCATTCTTTACACAAGCCGGGAGAACGGAACGCGCCCCCTGCTTGACGAAGCGGTGGCGTTCTGCAAGGCGCAGGGAATCCCCCTGTATGCGGTCAATGAGAATCCGGGGAACCCGTATGCGGCCCGGTTCGGCTTGAAGCATTCCGACGGGCGGAAGCTGTACGCCGATCTTTACATTGACGACAAGGCAATGAACCCGGTTGACATTGAGAGAATCGCGCATTTCAGCGCATGGGAGGAAGCGACATGACAGAGATCAAAACGGCCCGCCGCGGAGCGGGACAGGCCCGGACATGGCAAAGGGTAAGCCGACGGGCAAAGAAAATCGCCCTTTATGCGTGACTGACCGTCGGCGGAATCCTGCTATTTCGAGCGGGTGCGGCGGTTGCATACGAACAGCGCGGTTACATAGCGGTGGGCGGCGAAGTGTTCGCCCTCTTCCTCCCGCTGTTTTACTACTTATTTTCGGAAGTCATCGGCGAAACCGTCGCAGACATTAAAAAAATCATGGAGGAATGCAGAAATGAAAAAACTTGCTGAACTGAAACAGGGCGCGCGCTTCCTGTATGGCGGCGTGGAGTGGGTCAAACTTACAGACATGGGAGCCGCAACGCTGGCGCTTGCCGCCGAACCCGTCTTTGAACGTGCTTTCGATGAAGAAAACTGCAATGATTGGCGTACATCTTCTTTGCGCCGGGAACTGAACGGGCCGTTTCTTGAAGCGCTGATTGCAGAGGGTGCAGACCCGGCGGCGTTCCTTGAATGGGAAAGCGATCTAACCGCCGACGACGGTATGACCGACTACGAAAGCGCGTTTGACAAAATCGCCTTGCTGTCCGACGGCCTGTACCGCAATTTCCGAAACCTAATTCCGAAAATCGGGTGCTGGTGGTGGACCTTGACACCGTGGACGTGCGACCCTGAATACTCGCACGACGTCCGCGACGTCAATTCCTCCGGCGCGCTGAACTGGGACGACGCGTACAACGGCAGCGGCGGCGTTCGCCCGCTTTGCTATTTGAAATCTGAAATCTTGGTATCTGTCCCCGGCGAAGAGGACGCAGACGATCAGGCGGAGCGCCGGGCCACGACGGTTGAGGAAGCCACGGAAGCCGTCATGGAAACGCTGGGCAACTACGCCGCGTCCCTTTGGGGCGACGTGCTGGCGGCGGTTGTGTCCGCCCTCTTCCAGTCGAAGCAGGACGCGGAAGAAATCGCACAGGAAGAAAAAGCAAAACAGGCGGCGGAGGGCTAACCCCTCCCCGCCGCCATAAAAACAGCATAGAAAAAACCGCCCCGGCTTGCTTTATGAGAACAAGCGCGAAGCGGTTTCCGCCGATGAAAATACATCACGTATCAACCTAACGTGAGTATAGCATAATGCGGCGGAAAAGTCAAGGAAATGCGCCGTTTTTACGCGGCGTGGCGGGCTTGTAATGGGTATTAACGTTCCAGCGAAGCCTTGTACCACGCACACAGAAAAGACCGGGGGATTTTCCGGGGTAACGTCTACCCTTTTGCTCCTCTCTTCCTCTCTCCGTGCGCCGCCGAGGGTGATGGGGGTTTGCAAGGGGGAAGAGGGAGGGGGCGCAAGATAGGAACCCTCTTCCCCCTTGCAAGTGATCGGCAAGCAGGAAGTTAGAAACAGAAAAGCCCGCTTCATCATCGGCAGAAAGAGGGTGAAGCACGGTGCGAAGTTTCATACGTGAAAAAAAGATATATTGCGGGGAGCGTTACAGGGAGGTTGATATTTTTTCCTACACCGACGCGCAAAAGACGGCTTCCAGCCGCGGCAAGCGTTCAAAAAAGGTCAAGGAATCAGAACCAAAACAAAAGAACCTGAATGACAAGAACGCCCGGCGATATTTCACACAGACAGCAAACCTAAACTTTGGCGACGACCCGGAAGCGTTGCACGTGTCGGCGACCTACTCCGCAAAGTATCTTCCGGCAACGGTTGAGGACGCGGAACGGGAGGTTTCAAACTATCTCCGCCGGGTTCAGTATCGAAGAGAAAAAGAGGGATTGCCGCCCCTGAAATATATGCTGGTAACAGCGTACAGCACGGGAAAGGACGGAGAAAAGCCCGTTCGCATACATCATCACATCATTATGAATGGCGGGCTTGATCGTGACACCGTGGAAGAATTGTGGCGCAAGCGAAAGCGCAAGGGGCAAAAGAAAGGCGACCGAATCGGGTTTTGCAATGCGGACCGTCTGCAACAGGACGAAAGCGGCATTGCCGCCCTTTGCACATACCTTGTGAAGCAGGGCGCGGGAAAAAAGCGCTGGTCATCGTCCCACAATCTGAAAAGGCCGACAAGCCGCACGAACGACGGGCGTTACACCCGCCGACAGGTTGAGCGGATAGCAAAGGAACAGCCGGGCCGGGAGTTTTGGGAAAAGAAATACCCCGGCTGGACCCTGACCGACAGCGATTACGGCGTTACATACGAATACAACGATTATACGGGCTGGTCAATCTATCTGAAACTACGAAAACGCGAATAGAAAGGGGCGGTTGCTATGGGAAAGCCTTATAGGGTATGCCCGGATTGCGGGGCGCATTTGGACGCGGGCGAACGGTGCGATTGCACCGATCAGCGCGAAAAAGAACCTATCCGGGTGATAGAAAAGCGGGAAGAGCCAAAAGCGAAAGCGGGGTGAACTATGCGTATAGGACTTCACGACGCGGAACAAGAGTACATGAAGCATAAAACGTTCCCGAATTACGCTTTGATGAAGATTTCGGCTTATCACAAGGCCCGCGGCGATTCCGTCGAATGGTGGTCCCCTATCTTGACCGAAACGTTCGACATGATCTATTCAAGCAAAGTCTTTGATTTCACGCCGGACAACCCGTATTTGCCGCCGACAGCAATTCGCGGCGGAACCGGGTACAGAGATATTCCGATCAATCAGCAGTTACCGCCGGAAATTGACACGGCTTTCCCTGATTACAGCATTTACCCGGAATGTGATTATGCGATTGGATATATCACGCGAGGTTGCCCGAATCATTGCCCGTGGTGTGTCGTCCCTGCAAAAGAGGGTTCTATAAAGCCTTACAGAGCATGGGAACAGATCGTGCGCCCGGACAGTAAAAAGCTGGTTCTTATGGACAACAATATTCTTGCTTCCGAATACGGGGTTTCACAGCTTGAAAGCCTGATCGGGAGCGGGTACGCAATCGACCTGAATCAAGGAATGGACGCGCGGCTGGTAGATGATCGGATAGCGGGCATTCTTGCCCGGCTGAAATGGATTCGGTTTATTCGGTTTTCGTGCGATCAGATACCGCAGATTGAAGCAATCGAGCGGGCCGCGGAATTGTTGGAAAAGCACGGAAAAAAGCCCTACAACCTGTTTATTTATCTGCTTGTCACAAAAGACATTGAAAACGCCGCTTACCGCGTCGAGCGGTTGAAGAGGTTAAAGGGAATCAGCATTTACGCACAGCCGGAACGGAACGACCGAAAAGGCATTATTCCGAACGCGCTTCAAAAAGAGTTCGCCCAGCGGTACGTTTACGGGCGGTGCTATCTGAAAGAAAGCTGGGCGGAATACCTGACCCGGCACACAGAAAGGAGACTTTCAACATGACAAACAAAGAACGGTTCAAAACAATCTTTCAAGATCAGGTAAACAGACCCGGCGCGGACGACTTGCTGGAATGGCTTGAAAGCACAGATTTTTTCACGGCCCCGGCAAGTACGAAGTATCACGGCGCATACCCCGGCGGGCTTGTCGATCACAGTTTGCGGGTTTATGACTTCCTGATTTCAAGCCCCTACACCGTGGGAACAAGCGCAGAAACCCGCGCAATTTGCGCCCTGCTTCACGATATTTGCAAGGCGGACTATTACGCCGCAAGCACAAGGCGGCAAAAGAACGCGGCGGGAGAATGGGAAACCGTGCCTTGCTATACCGTAAACGACCGATTCCCATTCGGGCATGGGGAAAAGTCGGTTTATCAGATTTCCCGCTTTATGTATCTGACTGACGAAGAAGCCCTTGCAATCCGCTGGCACATGGGCGCGTATGACGACGCGGCGCGCGGCGGAAGCCGGACACTTTCGGCGGCGCTGTCCCTCTTCCCTCTTGTGCTTGCCCTGCATACCGCCGACATGATGGCGACACAGGCGGAACAACGGGAGGAACGGACATGAAGTGCGCTATATGTGGAAAGCCTGTCGAGCAGGTCAAGCCGTGCATATATTACCGCCGCCGTGGTGAAGTCACGTGCGACGAATGTTGCGAAGAGTGCTACCGGACAGAGCCTTTCCCATGTCGGGACCATGACGCACGGGTTCAGGAAGCGGAGCCGATCACGTTTTACTGGCCCGACGGGACGATTGGAACTCGCGGCGGATATGGCGAAGCGGTTGAAAAGCTTTGCATTCTCGAAGATCAGCACCACCCGTCGGAGCGGTACACGTTCCACATGACCGGGAGCGGGAAACCATGCGCCCGGCGCGGGCATGAATTAGTGCTGGGGCGGCTTTACGAATACGAACGGGGGCGGTTTTAGAAATGCGGATAGATCAGCGGCAAGCCCGCCAGCAATACCAAAACAAAGTCAATAACGCGCAGGGGCATTTTTTCGAGGGGTACATAAAGGCCGCGTGCGCCCTATATTCCGGCAGGGAGCGGGCGGACATCGACAAAACCCCGGAACCGTTCAGGGTGCTGGAGAAAAGCCGCGACGGGATCTTCAAAGGGCGGTTCACAGCCCGCGCCCAGCCTGACTTTCAAGGAACCCTTGCGGGCGGGCGGTCTATCGTCTTTGAAGCGAAGTACACAACGACCGACCGTATGAAACGGGACGTTCTGACACAGGAACAGCAGGACGCGCTGGAACGTCACGCCCGGCGGGGTGCAGTTGCCGCCGTATGCGCCGGAATCGGCGACAAGTTCTTTTTCGTCCCGTGGGAGATATGGCGGGACATGAAAGAGCGTTTCGGGCGAAAGTACGCGACGGCGACGGACCTTGAACCGTGGCGGGTGCGCTTCAACGGTTCGGTTCTCTTTCTTGATTACGTCCACGAAAGGAGCGCAAAGCATGAAAAAGCAGAAACAGAAAACGCGGAAATTGACAGTCCGGGTCACGCCGCAAACAGCATACAACCTTGACAGGCTGGCACAGATCAGCGGGCAGAAAAGCGCCGGAAGAGTAGTTGACAAGCTGGTTCGTGAGAAAATGCTGGCTTTGCGGGGCCGCACGGAGGAATAACCCGTGTTCGACCTGAACCGCCTTTATAACGCTGACTGTATGGTGGCAATGCAGGAAATCCCGGACAAATATTTTCAGCTTGCTATATGCGACCCGCCTTATGGCATAGGCCACGACGGACAGCGGCAGAGGGTACATAACAACCCGAAGCACAATCGAAAGTTTCACGCCCGTAAAGGCTGGGACAAAGAAACCCCGCCGCTTGAATACTTCCGCGAATTGGAGCGGGTTTCAGAAAATCAAATTATTTGGGGCGGGAACTACTTTGCGCCCATGTTAAGCCGCGGCACAAAGGGCTGGGTGGTTTGGGACAAAGGACAACACGGGCTTTCAATGAGCGATTGCGAACTTGCCTACACATCGTTTAACAGGCCGACGCGGGTTGTCGTTATCAACCGGGCCGAATTGCAGAGGGACGGCGACACGATACACCCTACACAAAAGCCCGTTCGCCTGTATGAATGGCTTTTGCAGAATTACGCCAGCCCCGGTGATCGGATTCTTGACACACACGCAGGAAGCGCGGCAAGCCTGATAGCGTGCTGGCGAATGGGATTTGAGTTTGTCGGCTTTGAGATTGACCCGGACTACTACAAGAAAGCGTCGGAGCGGTTAGCGGCGGAAATGGCGCAGATTCGCCTATGGGACTACACAGGCAAAACAAAATCATTTTGAAACGGAGGGTTTGACATGAACGCAGGATTTTTACTTGTCGTCGTTTATTGGGTGATCTTTACGGTGCGAAAGCACTTCACGCCGAAAGCGACGGCGGCAATCAAGGCGAACGCCTATGACATGAACCGGGCGACCCCGGACGAAGCAAAGAGCATAGCCCGGAAAAGAAAGCCGCTGACGGCGGCAAAGTGGGCCTTGCGTGTAGCGGGCTGGGTTGAAAATGCCCTTGCGGTCCTTATGATTACGTGGCTTGCATTCCTGATCGGGGCAATTTTGACGGGAACCGTTGTTGTGTTCGGCTACCCGGTGTAGAGGGAGGAAAACAGAATGGAAATTATCAGATTTATTCTTTCAAGCTTTTGGGTTTGGCTGGGGTTCCTGATCCTCATTGTAGCGGCGGGAAGCGCCGTCGTGGAGATTATCAAGGCGGTTCACCCCGCCCGCAAGATTGACGCATACAGAATCGGCGACCGCTGGCACATCGAAATTGACGGAGCGGGACGCGGCGACGTTGCCGCGGCAATTCGTGAGGTCAAGAAAAAAGAGGAAGCGGGGGCGGGACGATGAATGCGGCGCTTTTAAGCAGTAAGAAGATGGACTATTGCACGCCGCAAGGCTTTTTCGACGAACTGAACCGGGAGTTCCATTTCACGCTTGACGCGGCGGCAACGGCTAAAAGTGCAAAATGCCCTATGTATTACACCCCGGAAACCGACGGGCTGAAAAGCCCGTGGAATCTTGCGGGGGCGGTATTTTGCAATCCCCCATACGGGCGGGAAGTCGGCAAGTGGGTTCGCAAGGCTTACGAAGAAGCGCAGAACGGAACAACCGTTGTTTTGCTGATTCCGGCCCGGACGGACACGACGTATTTTCACGACTACATATACAGGAAAGCAGAAATCCGATTTATCCGCGGGCGGTTGCGATTCACCGATGAAGAGGGTAACGCATACGCCCCGGCCCCGTTCCCGTCAATGGTGGTTATCTATAACAGCGCAGGAAGCGCGGAAAGAGAGGTCAAACCATGAAGCTAAAGAAAGTCACGTCGCTTTGCAACAAAAGCAAGTGTTACCGTCTGTACGACAAAATCGACAGCACGGGAGAGGTTACACAATGGCTGGGCGACGGTTACGCAATGTACCCGTTAAACGGGCTTCCCATACTGGACGAAGAAAGCCTTTGCGCCGTATTCGACATATCGGAGAAGCAACGGGACAATATCATTATTCGCCGCGAAGAAATACCGCCCGCGATCAATGCAGATCACACCGACCCGGCGGAGCGGGTGCTTTCCGACGATGATTTTTCGATTATCTACGGCGGAACAGAGTTAAAACCCCTGAAAACCCGAAACGGAATCATGTTCATTCAAAGCAAGTATCTTTCGCCATTGGAGGACGTGCTGGAGGTAGTACAGCTTTACGAGCGGGTCACGCCGGACGGCCTTTCATACATCGTCGCAAAGACCGGGCTTTTAATTGCCGCCGTAATCTTCCCTTACAGCGTCGTAAACGAAAAATTTGTGACGCGGCTTGAAGAGGTCACACGGGAAAGCCGCCGGGTGCTGAACCAGCCGCCCGCCTACCGTCACACATTGGAGCGGGACCCGGCGCAAGGAACTATGTTTGAAGCGGAACAGACCGCGGCGGAGGAAGAGGAATGAAAGCGATCACGATTTACCAGCCTTACGCATACGCAATCGTCGCAGGGCTGAAACGCTATGAAACCCGCCCGCGGCGGACGAACATTCGGGGTCGCGTCGCCGTCCATGCGGCAAAAGGTGGACCGCGATTTGTAACCGCGGCGCTTGATTCGGCATTACCCGAATCAATGAAACTTGATTACGGCGCGGTGATCGGCATGGTTGAAATTGTCGATTGTGTCCCCGTTGAAGAGGTTATGCACACGTTGACGGAGCGGGAGCAGGTGCTGGGCGACTATTCGCCGGGGCGGTTCGCATGGGTGCTTCAAAACCCGGTCATGTTCGACACGCCGATTCCGGCGCGCGGAAAACAAGGCTGGTGGAATTGGGAGGGCTGAAAAATGGGGCTGATAGCGGGCGTTCAATGCGATATTTGCGGCGCGGCTTCCGCTTGGGGGTGGAACGCGGGCAAAGAGTACGTTAGAAAATGGGCGCGCAAAGAGGGCTGGAAGATCGGAAAGCTTTGCAAATGCCCTGAATGTGCAAAACAACATGGGAAGAAAAAGGATGGTGAAAATACATGACCTATCAACCGAAAGTGATTCGTTGCCGCCTGAAAACGGGCGGTAAGACAATTCAGGAAATCCGGGAGAAGAACAAAGGGCAAGGCATGACGTACCGGGATTTTGAGAACATCAAAAAGACCTATGACGCATTAGACGGAATCATTCTCTTGCTTTCTCTTTGGGATTACGACCATTACGGAAGCTATCATTTGCATAATTGGGACAAAGCGGACGACGAACGCATGATGACGGCTTTCTACTATGCGGAGCAATACCACCCGTTTAGGGATATGCGCCCGTATAGAAACAACTATGAAGCATTCAAAGCAGACTGGACGGCGGGGACATACGACCCCGGAAGCGCGTTCACCTTTGACCCGGCGGACGTGGAGGAAATCGAAGTGCTTTGCGAAGAGGTAAAGACGGAACCACCCTCCCCGCCCCCGGCAAAGAAGAAAAAGCGGAAGCGGCGCAGGAAGTGAGGGCGGCGGGAATGGAAGAAATGACGATAGAACAGGCAATAGAAATCCTTGACCCGGCGACTACCCGCGCGGCCCTTTATGAATACTCATATTTTGCCGGATTTCGCGGAGAAGAAGCAAAAATAGCGGCTTGTGAAGAGGCTTGCCGCGTCGCTGTCCGTATTATGCGGGAGCGGCTGGCGGCTGATAATCAGAACGGAGGAAAACAAAATGAAAGTGACACAGTTTAACGCATATTGCCCGTTGGAGATCGGGGACAAGATCAAGGACACCGCGGGCGCGGTCCATGAAGTGACGGACATTGCGTGCGTTCACTACGTCCGCGCCGGAAAGGTTGAGTTTCGTTTTGAACTGGACCGTTCAGGGCAGTATTTCCCGCTCGAATTGAGCGGACAGGCCGTAAAGGAAACGCGGGTTCACCTGATTCAAAGATAACCCCGCCGTCGAGCGGGACAACTCAAAAAGGAGGTTTGCACCGATGAAAACTATATCAATTATCAACCTGAAAGGCGGCGTTGCAAAGACGCTGACCGCTGACAACATGGCGCACGTTCTCGCAGTTTTCCACAATAAGCGGGTGTTGCTTGTGGATAACGACAAACAGGGCAACACGTCAAAGGCGTTCGGGGTTCATTCCTACGACGAAAGGAGCCTTTCCGACATTCTGACCGCGCGGCGGATTGACCCGCACGAAGTCATTAAAAAGACGCGGTTTGAACATATCGACGTATTGCCCGCCAACATGACGCTGATTCGCGCGAATCTGGAAGTAATGATGGACAGCACCCGGCCCCAGCAAACACGCCTACGGGCCGCGCTGGGGGCCGTAGCGGGCGAATATGATTACTGTATCATTGACAACGCCCCTGACATCAACATATCGACCATAAACGCCCTTGTCGCGTCCGATGACGTGATTATTCCGATCAAGATTGACAAATACGCCTTTGACGGGCTGGCAGAACTGAAAGAACAGATCAAGGACACACGGGACGACCTGAACCCGCGCTTGCGGCTGGCCGGGTGCCTTATCACCTGTTTTCAGCGCACCGACGCAGACAGGCAGGGCGAAGAGTGGCTAAAGGCCCAGCCGGAATACCCCGTGTTCGATACGCACATTCGCTATTCGGAGAAAGTCACGGAAAGCACTTTTTCCGAATCGCCCATTGCTGAATACAGCCGTCGGAGCGGGGCCGCAATGGATTATATCGCATTCGTGCGGGAGTATTTGCAGAGGGGCGCGAAATAATTTGTCCGAATTGGACGGAAAGGAGTTTGCGACATGGCAAAGTTTAACTTGAATCAGATTTTAAGCGACGCTTCAAGAGCCGCGGCGGGCGGCGGAGAACCCATACCCCGCCCTGCCGAAAGCCGCTTTGAGAAAATCAGCGTCTTTGACCTTGTGCCGTCGGAAGATAATTTCTATTCCATGCGGGAGATCGAAGAACTGAAAGCGGCAATCGAAATCGCCGGGAAAGTGCTTCAAAATCTTGTCGTCGTTCCCCTTGACAGCGGGAAATACAAGGTCATAGCGGGACACCGCCGCCGCCTTGCGTCGATTGCCCTTGTTGAAGAGGGTAAACCACAATATGAGTTTGTGCCGTGCGACATAGAACCGAACGAAGAAGCGGCGGAAGATCAGGAAGTACGCGACGGCCTTATGTTGATTGTGACGAACTCCCAGCGGGAGAAAACGGCGTGGGACAAAATCGAAGAAGTGCGGTATTTGCGGGAAGTGCTGGAGAAAGCCCGCACAAAGCCCCGTTTCGTTGCCGTGCTTCAACAGATCGTTGCACAGGCTTTCGGCGGTGCGGAGGTTCAGGCGGACGGAACGCGCGACTTTATCGCAAAGGTGCTTCACACAAGCCCGGCGCAGATCGGGCGATACGACGCAATTATTCGGAACCTTTGCCCGGCATTCAAAGCAGAGTTGCAAGCGGAGCGAATCAACGTTTCGACGGCCTACGAACTTTCGGGATTGACGGAAGAGGAACAGCAAGCGGCCTTTGCGGAGTATCAGCAAACCGGGGAAATCTCCATAAAGGACGCACGGGAGCGGAAAAACCAGCCCGTGGCGGGGCGGGAAGAGCAGGAAACGCCGCCACCCGCGCGACAAGCCGCCGCACAGCCGCCGGAAGCGCAAGGGCATGAAGAAACATACCAGCCCACAGAAAAAGCCACACAGGGACGCACAGAGCCGCAGAAACAGACGGACACGACGGCAGAAAAGCCGATTTTGGCAGCAGGACCGAAAGAAGCGCACACGGCGGAAGAGCCAAAAACGCACACAGAGCCGGAAGCGGCAGAGGAAAGCCGCCCGACGGAGCGGGAAACGGAAGCCCGCGGCGATTTATGGGCCGCTGAACAACTGGAAAACTTGCTGGCCTATTGTGAGAGCATGAACGGAGCCGATGACGGTTCGCGGGTTTGGGCTTTGGACGTTGACGCGCTGGAATACGCTATTTCTGTTATCAGACGGAGGGGCGCACAATGAACGACGATTGCAAGGCGACAGACGAACAGGTGGAAGCGGCCTTGCGGGTGCTGAATGCCGCCGGAATTGACGCGCAGGGGCTGGCGGAAGCAATTATTGAAATCGCCTACGCCCTGCAAACGGCGATTGAAGCGGCGGCGGAGATCATACGCGCCGCGCTTCCGCCGATAGTTGACCGTCTTTCGGAGATTTTAGAAGAAGTCGAAGAAGCGGGAGTATTTGAAGAGGAAACCCACGCCCGGCGGCGGAGGATAAACCGGGAGCGGCTACGCCTGATTGAACAGCGTTACAAAGTGCAGATCAGGCATTATGAACGGGCGAAGCCTTACCGCAGGATTTACAAACCGCCCTAAAGCAGACAGGAGGAACAGGGAATGAAATGTGAACGCGAAAAGGTTGTAACGATTTTGCGTTTTTACCGGGACGTTGACAAAACAATCAAACTGAACGAGCGGGTTATAAAGAACCTTGAAGATCAGTATTACACGACCCTTGCGGGGGTTAATATGGACGGTATGCCCCACGGCAAAGGCACGCCGTCAAGCCCGGCTGAACGGGTTGTTCTGAATATCCCCGCTTCCGTGCAACAGACAATTTCAAGTATGGAGCAAGAGAACCGCAAGCTGGCGGACATCAAAGCGGAAATACTTTCGGAGTTGAACCGCCTGAATTACCATCAAAAGGCGGTGCTTTTAGCGTTCTACATAGACGGGTTGCAATGGGAACAGATTTCGGAACGCCTGAATTATAGCCCGCGTCAATGCCGCAACATACGCGACAGCGGGCTTGACGCGCTGGAAAGGCGTTTTGCGCGGAATAAAGCGATTTCACGGTATAAGTTCCCGGAAAAATAAGATTGCCACCCATTGCCTGTTTTTTCTGATACAATAGGTATTGTGAAAAGTGATAGACACGAAACGGGCGGCGGAATCCTCCCCGCCGTTCCAAACCGCCAAAACGGACCATGTTTGACGCATGGCCCGTTTTTTGCGCGCTTCCGCAGGGAGCCGCAGGGCGGAAAATGAAAAACAAACGAAAGGGGGCGCGGGCGCATGGGACGCGAACGAAGCCCGGCACGGGACGAAGCGCGGCGAATATGGCTTGATTCCGGCGGAACCATGACCGCCCGGCAAGTCGCGGATAGTGTCGGCGTAAAGCCTGAACAGGTTCGCAAATGGAAGAGCATGGACGGCTGGCAAGCCGCCCTTGAAGCACAGAAACCGCCCCGGAAAAGAGGCGGGCAACCGGGTAATAAGAACGCCGCGGGAGCGGGCGCGCCTTTGGGAAACAGGAACGCAGAAACACACGGCGCATATACGACGGTTCGCCTTAACGACCTACAGCCAGAACAGCGGGCGTATATTGAGAGCCTAACGCTGGACACAGAACGGAATATGCTTGCGGAACTGCAATTACTGATTGCGAAAGAAACGGATTTGCAAAACAAGATTGCCGCGCTGGAGGGGGCAACCCCTGACAGCTTGTATGTAGATCGTGTCGTGGAAATGCGTACACCGAAAGGGCAAGAGCGATTGAAGCAACAGCGCGAAAAGCTGGAAGCCCTGCAACGGGAAGAAGATTCGTTGCTTTGGGACATGGACACAGAGAGCGGCAAGCCGCCGACACGACAGCAGGAAAAGAAGCTGGAACGGCTACAACGGGAGATTGCGGCCTTGCAGGACACAACGGGCGACAGAGCGCGGGAACTGGAAGAGAGCGCATACAACGTCACAATGCAGACAGTCATAAAGGCCAGCGCATTCGACCGGGCAATGAAGCTTGAAGCGGAGTTGAACAAGATACACGGGCGCATTATCAAACTGCTTGATTCGATCAAGGGGTATGAACTGGAATGCCGCCGGGTCCGCCTTGAAGAGCGCAAATATAATCTTGCAAAACAAAAGCTTACGGGTGCGTTTGAGGTTGACCCCGACACGGGAGAGATTGACGACGAAACGGACGACGACGGCGACGTGATCGGCGACGGGTTATAGGTTCTTCCGGCGGCGGAGAAAGCCCGCGGGTTCGGCGACGCCCAGCGTTTTTTTAGGTGAAAAAATTTTTTGAACGCTTCCGCGGTTGCCGGAAGTTTGTTGCCGGGGGTGTTTTTCAAGAAAAGAGAGGTCAAGCGGGGTGAAAAAGCAATGAAACTTTACGACGTAAAAGCGGTTGCGCGGTTCTTGGACGTTTCGGAACGGCGCGTGCGGCAGTTGCGCGACGAAAAGGTTATTGCAGAGGTTCGCCCCGGCCTTTATGACCTGATCGACACGAACCACAGGTATATAAACTACCTACGGAAGCGGAACCCGGAAAGTGAAGAGGTTATAGACTACAACACGGAGCGGGCGAAGCTTGTTCGTGCAAAGCGGAAAAACGAAGAATACGAATTGCAGTTGAAAGAAAACCGGCTTCATTCGTCGGAGGACATCGAAGCCGTTATGAAAGATATGCTGGTGAACTTCAAAGCGCGCCTTATGGCGATTCCGGCGAAGCTTGCCCCAGTCCTTTGCAAGAAAACGGACCGGGCAGAAATCTTCAAACTGCTAAAAGAACACATAGACGAAGCCTTGATGGAACTATCAGACTTCAACGCAACATTCGGGGAGAGGGTGAACGACGATGAAGAAAGCGACAATTAAACTTTTTACCCGAATATTTGCCGTTCTTGCCCCGCCGCCGGACATGACGATTTCGGAGTGGGCCGACGAATACCGTCGTCTTTCTTCCGAATCATCGGCAGAGCCGGGGCGCTGGCGCACGTCAAAAGCCCCATATCAGAAAGAAATCATGGACGCGATTTGCGACGTGAGCATTCAAAAGGTTGTCGTAATGAGCGCGGCGCAGATCGGAAAGACGGACGGGTTCATTCTAAACCCGATAGGCTATTTCATGCACTACGACCCGTCGCCGATCATGGTATTACAGCCGACCATACAGATGGCGGAAACGTTCAGCAAAGACCGCCTTTCCCCCATGTTGCGCGATACGCCCGTTTTACGGGACCGCGTAAACGACAAAGCACGGAACAGCGGAAACACGATCTTGCAAAAGATTTTCCCCGGCGGTCATGTAACGATGGTGGGCGCTAACTCCCCATCTTCACTTGCTTCCCGTCCGATTCGGATATTGCTGGCCGACGAAATCGACCGATACCCGGCGACGGCGGGCAATGAGGGCGACCCCCTTTTGCTTGCAGGGAAGCGGCTTACAACCTTTTGGAACAAGAAAGAAGTGGACGTTTCGACCCCGACAATCAAGGGATTATCACGAATTGAAGTCGAGTACGAACACAGCACACAGGAAGAATGGAACGTGCCTTGTCCGGCGTGCGGGGCGCTTACCCCGCTTGAATGGGCGAACATCATATTCGACCGGGAGAAATTGGACGACATCGGGTGCGTATGTCCGGCGTGCGGCGTGATTTCCTCCGAAACGGAGTGGAAAGAACACTTTTCCGGCGGGCGGTTCGTTGCAAAATACCCTGATCGACACGTAAGGGGGTTTCACTTAAACGCCCTTGCTTCCCTGTTCGTCGAGTGGCGGGAAATCGTGCAAAAGTTCCTGACCGCAAACGATGAAAAGAAGAAAGGAAATATCGAACTCCTGAAAGTCTGGACCAATACGGAGATGGGCCAAACGTGGGAGGAAGAGGGCGAACAGCTTGAAACGGACGACCTTTACAAGCGGCGCGAAAAGTATAATTGCGAAGTGCCGGAAGAAGTGCTGGTACTGACCGCGGGCGTTGACGTGCAGGACAACCGTTTTGAAGTTGAGGTTGTCGGATGGGGTGAGGAAAAAGAAAGCTGGGGTATCAAATATCAAGCAATTTACGGAGATTTGAAGTTAAAGCCCGTGTGGGACGAACTCGACAAGGTTTTGTCGCAGACATTCACAACCGCAGACGGGCGGCGGCTGAAAATTATATGCGTCTGCATAGATTCCGGCGGACACTTCACGACACAGGTTTACCGTTTTTGTAAAGAGCGAACCGCGCGGCGCGTCTTTGCGATTAAGGGCAAGGGCGGCGCAGACGTGCCGTACTATAACCGCCCATCAACAGCGAACAGCGTAAAAACCCCGCTTTTCACAATCGGCGTTGACACAGGGAAAGCAATCTTGTATCAGCGGCTGGCGATTCAGGAAGAGGGACCGAACTATTGTCACTTCCCGAAAGAAAAAGACAGAGGGTACACGCAGGAATATTTCCGCGGCCTGACCGCTGAAAAAATGGTGATGACCTATAAAAAGGGCAAAGCGCAATACGTATGGACCCTGAAAGACGGCGGCTACAAGCGGAATGAACCGCTTGATATTCGGAACTATGCGACCGCGGCGCTGGAGATTGCGAACCCGGTATTGAAAAAGCCGGACCATGAAGCCGCCGCACAGCCGCGAAAGCGCGGCAGACGGTCCAGAACGAACGGAGGGATTGTATAAAATGGCAAGCGGAATCAGCCTTGAAATTGCGAAAAAGCACCTTGACGCATGGCTTACCGCCGAATTGGAGGTAACGACACATCAAAGTTATACGATTGGTTCGCGGAGCCTGACAAAAGCGAACCTTTCGGAAATCAGAAAACAAATTGAGTTTTGGCAAGATCAGGTGGCGCAGTTGGAAAATATCGAAAAGCGCGGCGGAAGAAACCGTGTTTTTCGTGCTGTTCCGCGCGACCTGTAAGAAAGGACGGTGAAGCGGCTTGAATGTATTTGACCGGGTGATTGCGGCAGTATCACCCGAAAAAGCAGTAAAACGAGCGGGCGCACGCCGGAAATTGCAGATTCTTGATAGCGGGTACGGCAATTACGGCGCGTCACAAACGAAAAAATCGCTTGTCGGGTGGCTATACGGCGGCGGGTCCGCGCGGGAGGACATACAAGACAACCTTTCCGTTCTCCGTCAACGTTGCCGTGATCTTTACATGGGCGTTCCCCTTGCGACGGGCGCGTTGAAAACGTGTCGAACAAACGTCGTCGGGTCCGGCCTGAAATTAAAAAGTCAAGTCGATTATGAGGTTTTGGGAATCGGAGAAGAGGAAGCGCGGGAACTGGAATGCAAAATTGAACGGGAGTTTGCTTTGTGGGCTGATTCCCCCGCGTGCGATTTGGAGCGGCTGGACAATTTCTATGAATTACAACAGCTTGCTTTCCTGAATTGGCTTATGAGCGGCGACGTTATCGCAACGCTACCCGTGACAACGCGCCCGAATATGCCGTATGACCTCCGAATCTGCTTGATCGAAGCGGACAGGTTGAGCAACCCGAACGGGGACACGCGCGACCCGCATATTGTCGGCGGCGTTGAAACGAACGACGCGGGCGAAGTTGTCGCATACCATATCAGCACCCACCACCCCCTTTCCTATGAGTTTTCGGAAATGAAGTGGACGCGGGTTGAAGCGTGGGGCGAAAAAACAGGGCGGCGCAACGTCATTCACATTATGAACCGTGAAAGAATCGGACAGCGCCGCGGCGTGCCGTTCCTTGCCCCGGTTATTGAAGCCTTGAAACAGTTGGGCCGATATACCGACGCGGAACTTGTCGCCGCCGTCGTTTCGGGTATGTTTACGGTATTCATCGAAAAGGAATCCGCGTCGGCTGACGGCGCTTTCGGCGAAATTATCCCGGAAGAAGCACAGGTGGACGCGGGCGACGACAGCACGATTGAACTTGCGCCCGGCGCAATTGTGGACTTAAACGAGGGCGAAAAGGCGCACGACATGAACCCCGGCAGGCCGAACACCGCGTTTGACGGGTTCGTTGTGGCGATATGCCGACAGATCGGCGCGGCCCTTGAAATCCCCTACGAACTGCTGGTAAAGAATTTTAATGCGTCATACAGCGCGTCACGCGGCGCACTTTTGGAAGCATGGAAAATGTTTCGTATGTATCGGACGTGGCTTGCAAATGATTTTTGCCAGCCGATTTATGAAGAATGGTTCGCGGAAGCCGTCGCAAAGGGAAGAATCCCCGCGCCCGGCTTTTTTGCTGACCCGATCATTCGCAAGGCATACACGGGGGCGGAATGGAACGGTCCGGCGCAGGGGCTTTTGAATCCCGTTCAAGAGGTCACGGCGGCGGAAAAGAGAGTACAAAACGGATTTTCGACCCGCGACCGTGAAGCAATGGAAATGAACGGGTCCGATTTTTACCAAAACGCGGCGCAGTTGCGGCGCGAAGAGAAACTTCTAAAGGAGGTCAAAGGCGATGGCACAGGAACAGCAAAAGCAGAGCCGCCCGGCACAGAACCCGGAAAACCCGGCGAAGAAACCGAATAACAAGCGTTTTTGGAGTTTCCGGGACGCGGCGGGAGATAACGCCGCCCCGGAATTGATTTTATACGGCGACATTGCTTCCGAAACATGGTGGGGCGACGAAGTAACGCCCCGGCAGTTTACGGAGGAATTGAACGCGCTGGGAAATGTTGCGGAAATCGTCGTGCGAATCAACAGCGGCGGCGGCGACGTGTTCGCCGCAAACGCTATTTATACACGCCTGAAAGATAATCCGGCGAAAATCACGGTCAAGATTGACGGCTGGGCCGCGTCCGCGGCAACGATTGTTGCAATGGCGGGCGACGTGATTGAGATTCCGGGGAACGGCGTTTTTATGGTGCATGACCCGTCTATTGGATTGCTGGGCTATTTCAACGAAGCGGACCTTGCGAAAGTTACCGACGAACTGAAAGTGATTAAGCAATCTATTGTGAACGGCTATGCCCTGAAAACGGGTAAGGACGCGGAAGAAATCGCCGCGATCATGGCGGCGGAAACATGGTACGACGGTAAACAGGCCGTTGACGCGGGCTTTTGCGACAAAATCATGTTTGAAGAAGCTGACACGACCGTTGAAAACACGGCAAAAGTCATCGTGAACAGCGTTTCCCTTGACATTACCCGTTTTCCGAATCTTCCCGTATCGCTGTTAAACCGTTGCGCGACCCACACGCAAAACGGTTTTGCAGATATAACAAAACAAACTGAACCGAAAAGGAGCGAAAAAAACATGGACGGAATCAAGGACATCAAGACCGTTGACGGCCTGAAAGCGGCATTCCCCGACCTGACAAAGCAGATCGAGGACGCGGCGACCGCCGCAGAACGCCAGCGCATTCAGGACATCGAAGAAGTGGCGCTTCCGGGCTTTGAAAATATTGTTGCGGAAGCAAAGTTTACGAAACCTATTGCGGCGGGCGACGTTGCAAAAGCGATTGTCGCAGAACAGCGCAAGCAGGGCGGCAAATATATTCAGGACCGCAACGACGACGCAAAGAACAGCGGCGCTGGCGGCGTAACCGCGGGCGCAGGAATCGAGGGGACCGGCGGAAAGGGCGGCGCGGACGAAATCGACGCGGCGCTTGACAAGCTTTTCCCCGCGACGAAGTAAGGAGGTAAAAAACCATGTATGAGATCAACAGAGATCAGACCACCCCGGTCAACTTCTTTGCGGGGGATTTTCCCGTTGTAACAGAGGTTGGAGAGGTTGCAGAGGGGACGGAGATTCGCAAGTATGCGCCCGTCGCCCTTGTAGACGGAAAGGTTGTTGAAGCCGCCGCCGCTTCCGGTGAGGGCGACAGCGCCGTAGCGGGCAACCTTGACAGTCTTTGCGGCATTGCCGCGGACGTTTCGACCGACGGCGGCGTTGTCTACTACCTGACAGGGGAGTTTTTCGCCGACGCGCTGACCTTGCCGGACGGCGTAACCGCGGAAGCCCTGAAACCCGCTTTCCGTAAGCTGGGAATCTTTTTGAAGTAAAGGGAGGAAAAAAGAAATGGCTATTCAGACCGATATTTACACGCCCCGCACGATGGGGAAAATCATTCGCCGTATGCCCCCGGTGCATACGTTCTTCCGCGATACGTTTTTCAAGAACCGCCGCACTTTCCCGACGAAAAGCGTTGACGTGGATTTCAAGAAAGGAAGCCGCGCGCTGGCCCCGTTCGTACACCCGAAAATCGGCGGCAAGACCATTCCGAACAGCGGCTACCGCACGGAAACTTACACGCCCGTTTTGCTTGCGCCTAACAAGATCACAACCGTTGACGATCTTTTAGAGCGTACCGCGGGCGAAAACCCGTACAGCGGCAGAACCCCGGCGGAACGCGCCGTTGAGAAGCTGGCGGAGGATTTCGCCGAACTTACCGAAATGATCGTTCGCCGCGAAGAGTGGATGGCGGCAACGTCCATTTTTACCGGGCAGATTCCCGTTATCGGCGACGGGCTGAACGAGGTTATCGACTTCAATTTCACGAATACCGAAACCATCGTAACCGACGCGCTGAAATGGACCAGCGCAACCGCTGACCCGCTGGCCGACCTTGAACGCTGGCACGAAACCGTACAGAAAAACGGCTTTGTGAACTGTAATATTTGCGTCATGGCGAAAGACGTTGCAAACGCCTTTGTTCAGAACGCAAAAGTCAAGGACGTGCTGGACGTTAAGGGCTATGATCTTGCGGTCATCAAGCCCCGACAGCTTCCGAACGGCCTTACCTACATCGGAAGCATTCACAAGCTGGGGCTTGACCTGTACCAGTACAACGAATGGTATCTTGACAACTGGACGAACCCGGACGCGCCGGAAGATAAGCCGCTTGTACCTGATGGGGCGCTGGCCCTGCTTTCTACGGAAGCGGACTATTCGATTTATTACGGCGCGGTGACTATGCTTGCCGACAACGGCGTGAACTTTGTTACCATCGAGGGCGACAAGGTGCCGCAGACATGGGTGGAGCGCCGCCCCGACCGCCGTTTCTTGCAGATCAACAGCAAGCCGCTGACCGTGCCGCATGAGGTCAATAGCTGGTTTGTGGCGCACGTCCTGTAATGAACTTCAAAGAGCAAGTCGAGCGGGACATAACGACGGTTTTTCACAACAGCAACGAACACGCGGACGTTTTGGAGTTCTGGATTTCCGGGACCCGGTACAAAGGCCCGGTCATTCTTGACGATGGCGGCGCGCAGGACAGGAAAAAACCGTCTACGGACCACGCAGACGGTTTATTTCTTGTCGATTTGGTAATGTACGTCCCCCTTACCCTTTTGAAGAGAATCCCGAAAAAAGATGAAACCGTGGAGATCGGCGACGACGTTTACACAATCACAAAGGTTCACCCGGAAGTGGGCGACATTGTGCTTTATTTGGAGGGGCTGACCGAATGATTGAGATAACGAACGAACAGATCGAGCGGGTCAATCTGCTTTTAGGGGATATTAAGGGCGCGCCGAACCGGGCGCTTTTTAACGTCATCAACCGGGCGCTGGGAACGGTGCGTTCTCAATCGGGAAAGGTTATCCGGGAAACGTACAATATCAAGCAATCGGATATTACCGCAAACCAAAATATGAAGATGAAGCGGGCGACCGCGGGCGACTTGGTGGGTTCCATCGAGTTCGCCGGAACGGTTATACCGCTAAAACGATTCAAGGTTTCACCGTCCGCCCCGGCACAACGCACGGTTTCCGTTTCCGTGTTGCGTGCAGAGGGCGGAAAGCGGCTGGAATCGGCATACGTCGCGGATTTAGGCAAATACGGTGTGGGCGTGTTTGAACGACTGACGCGGCGGCGTGATTCGTCGCAACAGCTTTACGGACCGTCAACCGCGCACATGATGGGAAATGAAAACGTGCTTGACAAGGTGGAGCAAGCGGCACAAGAAACCATCGACAAGCGCGTTGAACAGGAAATAACCCGTATCTTGAACGGGTACGGAGGTTAAAACATGACACCGTTAGAATTGCTGGACGCTTTGAAAGCGTTTATCGAAGAAAATACAAAAGACATTTTGCTACCCGTCCGGGTGGACAGGAAAAGCGGCGAAGCGAAAGAACGCCCCGCAGAGGTTTACAAAATGCGGCTTCCTACGAAAGACGCGGAAACAAAGCGGATTCCATACGTTCTATTGCAGTACATCAAAAGCACGGACACGCAAACCGCCGGACAACCGCCGGAAAGTTCGTGCATGGTGCGGATTGTTGCCGCCACCTATTCGGAGGACGGAGAAGAGGGCGCAATGTGCGTTTTGAATCTGCTTACGCGGATTCGGGTTGCGCTTTTGCGCGACGGCGTAATTGCCGACCGCTTCATGTTGAAACCACCCGTTGAAATGATCGTATACCCGGACAGCACGCCGCCTTATTATTTGGGCGAAATGATGACCGAATGGCGAATGCCTATTGTAGAAAGTGAGGTTCAAAAAGTATGGCAGTAGAGTACAAAACTACTATGACGAAAGCGGAGTTGCTGGAACTTGCCATTGTAAACGGGATTGACGTTGACGACGGCATGACGAAAGCAACGATCATTTCCGCTATTGACGCGCACAACGCGCAGGAAGCCGCGAAAAACGGCGGCGGGGTTGATACCTCCACGGCGGAAAACACCGCGGAGGACGCACAGAGCGGCGCAGAGAGCGACGACGAAGCGGGAGAGGATAACAACACCACCCCGGACGAAAAGGCCGCAGAAAGCGCCACAGAGGGCGAAACGGGCGGGTATGACCTGTTCGTATACGCCGGGCCTACCCTCCCCCGTGGGCGGCTGAAAGAAAACGCCGTATTTCGCGGCGCATTTGAGGACGTGAAAGCTTACCTTGCCGACGTGCTGGAGGAATACCCGCAGGTGGCGCGGCTGATCGTCCCGGTAAACAGGCTGGCGGCGTTTTCTGTCAAGGTGAAAACCCCCGGCAATCTTGCACACAAATATTACAGCGACATTGTTTCGGCAATGCACGGCAACAAGGAGGTATAAAAGATGGCTGAATATTACCACGGCGTATCTACAAAACAGGCTGACACGTCCGTTACTACGCCTGTAACGGCTGATTCCGGCGTTGCGTTCATTGTGGGCGCGGCCCCGGTACATACCGTCGGCGGCGCGGTGAACGACCCGATCATGTGCCAAAACTACGCCGAAGCCGTCGCCGCTTTGGGGTATAGCGACGACTGGAAGAAATACCCCATTTGCGAAGCGATTTATTCGCAATTCAAGCTTTACGGCGTGTCCCCCGTTGTGTTCGTGAATGTTCTGGACCCCGCAAAGCACAAGAAAAGCGTCGAGGAAGCAAATTACCCATTGACCGACGGAAAGGTTCTCTTGCCGCTGGAAGCCCTGAAAGACACGGTGATTGTTACCGGGTACGACATCGGAACGGATTTCGATTTGTTCTATGAGGGCGAAAACCTGATTCTTGAAGTGCTGGAGGGCGGAAAAATCCCTGAAAACACGGGTGAATTGACGATTACTTTTGACGCGGTAGACCCTGACGCAATCGCGGAAAAAGATATTATCGGCGGGTTCGATACGAACACGAAGAAATATTCCGGCCTTGAACTGATCGACAAGGTATTTCCGAAATACGGAATCGTTGCCGACCTGATCGTTGCGCCCGGCTGGTCCCATAAGTCGGAAGTCGCGGCGGTTATGTCTGCAAAGGCGGCGAATATCAACGGCGTGTTCGAGGGAAAGGCCCTGATCGACGTTGACACGGAAGCGGTCAAGCATTATGCAGACGTTCCGGCATGGAAGAAAGCGCAGAACGTCAACGCGAAAACACAGGTCATTTGCTGGCCTATGGTAAAGCTGGGCGAACGCGTTTTTCATTTGTCCGTTCAGGCGGCGGGCCGTATGGGGCTGACCGATTCGGACAACGGCGGTTGCCCGGCGGAATCTCCGTCGAACAAGCTTTTGCAGATGGACAGCGCCGTTCTTTCCGACGGTACGGTGATTCTGCTTGATTTGCAGAATGCAAACTACCTGAACAGCAACGGAATTGTGACCGCCCTTAACTTCATCGGCGGCTATGTCCTTTGGGGCAATGAAACCGCCTGTTTCCCCGCCGACACGGACGTTAAAAATTATTTTATCGCCGTGTCCCGTATGTTCGGCTGGGTTGCAAACTCGCTGATCTTGACCTATTGGAGCAAGGTTGACAAGAAAATGACCCGCCGACTGATCGACAGCATTGTTGATTCCGTCAATATTTGGCTGAACGGCCTTGTCGCAGAAGAGCAGTTGCTGGGCGGACGCGTTGAGTTCAGAGAGGACGAAAACAGCACGACCGCGCTTATGGCGGGCAAAGCTGTATTTCATGTTTTCCTGACCCCGCCCAGCCCAGCGAAAGAACTTAATTTCGTGCTGGAGTACGACGCGGATTATGTCGCGGCGGCGCTGACAGCGTAAAAGGAGGGAAAGACAATGAAAGTTGATAACGGTACGACCAACTTTGCCGTATACGAGGACGCAACGGAGTTTTACGGCATGGCGGAAGTTACACTTCCTGAAATCTCACAGATTGCGGAGGAAATTAAGGGCGCGGGCATTTCCGGCGCGTTCAACGGCGCGTTTGTCGGACACATCGAAGCAATGACCCTGACGCTTAATTTCCGTTCCGTTACAGGCGCCGCGATCAAGCTTGCTGAGCCGCGTAACCACCAGCTTGATCTCCGCGCCGCCCAGCAGTATTGGGACAACACCGCGGGCAAGTTCGTTCAACAGGCGGTTAAACACGTTTTGATCGTTACACCGACGAAGTTTGCGCCCGGCAAGCTGGCTCCCGCCGCGTCCGCGGAAGCGTCCGGGGAGTATTCGGCAACCTATTTCGCAACCTATATTGACGGCGTGAAGAAGATGGAAATTGATATTCTGAACTTCATTTACTACGTCAACGGTACGGACTATCTCGCCGACGTTCGCAAGGCGTTGGGCAAGGCGTAAGACCCGGCAGGGATTCCCCGCCGGGCTTTCTTATGCCATTTTCTGTATCTATGAAATCTAAAATCAAGAATCGGAGGAAAAGACAATGAGCGAAGCTATCAAAAACACCGCCGCAGAGGGCGCAGAAAAGGCCGCAGGGACGGCGGCAAGCGTAACCCCGACAACTACCCCGGAAGCCGAAAAGAAGCCCGCAGGGGCGAACGTGGGCGTTTATACGCACAAGTTCAAAACCCCGTTTGAGTACAGCGGCGCGACTTACGAAGAATTGACGTTTAATTTTGAGCGTTTGACCGGGCGCGACATGGTGGCAATCGAAACCGAAATGCAGATGAACAACGAATACGCGCTGGCCCCGGAAATCTCCCGAAACTTCCAGAGCAAGATGGCGGCGCGCGCCGCAGGAATCGGAAGCGACGTGCTGGACGCTATGCCGCTTCCTGACTTCAACCGCATTACGAACGCCGCGCGTGATTTTTTATTGTCTACGGGCTATTAAAACGCCCGGCCCGCTGGTGGCGGCGGGAATGTTACCGACTTGCAAAGACGACGAATACGCCTATTCCCTTTTGGCTTGATTGCACAACAGCGGAGATCATGCAATGGATAAGGGACATTAACGCCGCCGCCGCGGAAGATAAAGAACACGCGGAGAGAGAACGCCAGTAGAGGGGGTGAGCCTTTGGCGGGAAGAAAAGAATTTGAATTGCTTTTTAAGCTTCAGGCGACGCTGGGGAGCGGGTTTAATTCCAGTTTCAACAGCGCAATGAACGCGTCGAAGCAATTACAAGGCAATCTTTCCAAAATCAACGCGCTTTCCGGGAAGATCGACGGATTCCAGAAGCAAAGCGCCGCCCTTGAAGCGAATAAAGACAAGCTGGCGAAGCTGACGGAGGAACACGACCGTTTACAGCGGGAAATGAGCCAAACTGAACAGCCGTCGGAAGCCTTGCGGCAGAAGATGGAGCGGAACGCCCGCCAGATTGAGCAAACCACAGCGAAGATTCAGGAACAGGAAGCCCGGCTGGGTCAACTTGGCGACGAATTGCGCGACGCAGGGGTTGACACCGACCATTTGACCGAAGAGAACGAGCGGCTGGCCGAAAGTTACGAACAGGTCAAAAAGAATCAGGAGCGGCTGGCACAGATCGGACAGGCACAGCAGAAAAACAGCGAAGCGATAGCAAAGACCAAAACACAGCTTGCCGGGACGATTGGAACCATTACGGCGCTGGGCGCGGCGATCTATGCCGGACCCGTTCAAAAGTCGATAGAGTTTGAAACCGCGATGGCGAAAGTCGGCACGATTGCCGACGCAAACATTGTCCCCCTTTCGCAAATGCAGAAAGAAATCATCAATCTGTCAAATGCGCTGGGGGTCAATGCAAGCACCGTCGCGGAGGACGTTTATAACGCTATTTCCGCCGGACAGAACACCGCCGACGCGGTTTCGTTCGTGGAAAAAGCGACCATGCTTGCAAAGGGCGGCTTTGCTGAAACCGGGCAAGCGCTGGACGTGTTGACGACGATTCTAAACGCCTACGGTATGGAATCATCGAAAACCGAACAAATATCAAATATGCTGATTACGACGCAAAACCGCGGCAAAGTCACCGTTGCGGAATTGTCGTCGGTCATGGGCAAAGTGATTCCGACCGCAAACGCAAACAACGTCGCGTTGGAACAGCTTTGCGCGGGTTATTCCATTATGACCGCCCGCGGCATTGCCGCCGCTGAAACGACAACGTACATGAACAGTATGTTGAACGAATTAGGAAAATCCGGCACAACGGCGGATAAAGCCTTGCGACAGGCGGCGGGAGCGGGATTCAGCGAACTAATGGCGCAGGGAAACAGCCTTGCGGACGTGCTGAACATCTTGCAGGGGGAAGCCGACAAGAGCGGGAAAACCCTTGCGGATATGTTCGGAAGCGCGGAAGCGGGCAAAGCGGCCCTTACCCTGATGGCGAACGGCGTTGAGGGGTTCAATGATGAAGTCGCCGCAATGGTAGACAGCACGGGAGCCGCACAAGCCGCATACGAAAAGATGATGGACACGACCGAAGAGAAGATAAAAAAGGCGAAAACGGCCTTGTCGAATCTCGGTATCGTGTTGGGCGATACGTTTTTACCATACGTCACGACGGCGGCGGAAAAGCTGGCCGACGTGATAACGCAGTTTTCAGCGTGGGCGCAGGAAAACCCGAAATTGCTTTCAACAATCGTAAAGGTTGCCGCGGCCCTTTTGGGATTGAGAGCGGGCGGACAGGCCGGGAAGCTGGCGTTCTTGGAGATCAAGGGCGGCATTTTAGGCATTCAAGGCGCATACGCAAAAATGAAAGCGTTTAGCGGGTCCGGCGGTATAAAAAGCCTGTTTTCCGGGCTTGGAGGTATCAAAGGAAAGCTTTTGCCCCTTGTCGGTATCATCGGCGGCGTTGCCCTTGCAATCAAACTGATTTCCGGCAATGTTGAAGAAGTGCGCGGCTGGATTCAAAAGACGTTCGGCGATAGCGCGCTTGCCGTATTTGACAAGTTGTGGGGTGTGATTCAAAACGTCGGCGCGGCGATCAAAGGCGTGTTCAGCGGTGAGGGCATGGGAAACGCGCGGAACTTCTTTGAAGAGCATTTCGGAGAAGCGGGCGTTGCCGTGTTTGATTCGCTGATTGGCGTTGTGGAGCAGTTAAAGGGTATCTTGCCGGGCCTGTTAGATCAGTTCGCACAGCTTGCCACCTCCCTGCTTCCTGTAATTGGAAGCCTGATACAACAGCTTTTGCCGCTGATCGGACAGATTATAGCGACGGTGCTTCCCGTACTGTTTGACCTTATCGCCCAGCTATTGCCCGTTATCGGGCAGATTGTAGAAGCGATTTTGCCCGTGCTGATTCAGCTTGTGCAAACCCTTGTGCCTATCGTTATGCAGATCATTGAAGCGGTGCTTCCGATTCTGCAACAGCTACTTGAAGCGCTATTGCCGATCATTCAGCAGATTATTGACGGCATACTTCCCGTTGTGATCGAACTGATTATGTCGGTTGTTTCGGCGATCATGCCGCTTGTCGAAATGATCTTGCCTGTCCTGCAATCGCTTTTGCAAGCGCTTATGCCGATTATTCAGGCCGTCGCCGAACTGTTCAGCGGCGTGCTGGGGGCAGCTATTAACGCAATTTCGGGCATTCTGCAAGGGCTGACACAGGTTTTACAAGGGCTTATCACGTTTATTACAGGTGTGTTCACGGGCAACTGGAAGCAGGCTTGGGAGGGCGTGAAAAGCATATTCAGCGGAGTATGGCAAGCAATCAAGAGCGTTTGCACGGGAGCCGTAAACGGCATTATTTCCGTGATAAACACCCTGATCGGCGGCTTGAACAAGCTGAAAATTCCCGATTGGGTTCCCGGAGTTGGCGGAAAAGGAATCAATATTCCGCTGATACCAACGCTTGCAAAGGGTTCTAAATACACCCCGGACACGTTCATTGCGGGTGAAGCCGGGGCGGAACTTGTCACGAACGCAAGGGGCAGGACCGTATTTACCGCGGCGCAGACCGGGCGAATCTTTGAGAACATCAACGCGGCCCGCGAAGCGCAGGAAGGAACGACGGTTGTTTCCCTCTTGCCGCTACTGCAAGCGGCGCTTTCGGCGGCGCACGTCAGGCCGGGCGGAGTTACGGCCCCGTCTGTTACCGCACAATCGCCGCAGGGCGCTGGCATTGTTATTCACAGCGCGCCCGTTTTCCATGTGGGAAGCGAAGCGCAAGCGGAGGACATCGAAGAATTGTTAGATCGGCGGGACGAAGAACTTTTAGATAAGTTCGACGACCGCATGAAGCAGAGGGAGAACGACGAAAGGCGGCGGAGATATGACTAAATATACGACCATTGCCGGGGATATGTGGGACGGTATCGCCTACAAAACGCTGGGCGACGAAGCATACACCGACAGGATTATGAAAGCGAACCCGCAACACCGCCGAATTGTCGTTTTCCCGGCAGGAATTACGCTTGACATACCCGACGCGGAAGCGCGGGTTTCGGCGGAGTTGCCGCCGTGGAAAAGGGGGCGGACGACATGAACGCACGACGCGCCGCCGTCCGCCTGACCTTTGACGGAGTGGACATATCGGCAGACATCAACAAATATTTGCAATCGCTGTCTTACACGGACAACGAACAGGACGAAACGGACGATTTGCAACTAACCCTTGACGACCGGGAGGGCGTGTGGCTGGGAAACTGGCTTAACTCCCCCGGCGCGTCAAAGGGGGCGGAACTGTCCGCGGTGATCGTTCAAAAAAACTGGAACTCGGACGGGAAAGACCGGGTGCTGGATTGCGGCACGTTTCAAATTGACAGCGTGGACGGGAGCGGCCCGCCGTCGAAAGTGACAATCAAAGCCGGGTCAATCCCATACACGTCAACGATACGGACGCAGAAAAAAACAAAAGCGTGGGAGAAATACACCCTTTCGGGCATTGCGAACGAAATCGCCGGAAAGAACGGCCTTGCGTGTATGTTTGAATCGGCGTTCAATCCGCACTATACACGGAAAGAACAGGTGCAGGAATCGGACATTACCTTTTTACAGCGGCTTTGCAAGGCCGCGGGAATCTCCCTGAAAGTGACGGCGAAAATCATTGTGCTGTTTGACGCGGCGGCGTATGAGAAGAAAGACGCAATCCGCAAGATCAAGCGTGGAACGTCGGACGTGAAACGGTATAGCTTCAACACAAGCTTTCAGGACGCTTCATACAGTAGTTGCCATGTGACCTACACGGACCCGTCGAGCGGGACAACCTATGAAGCGACCTATAAAGCCCCGGACGCAGACCAAAACGGAAGCGGACAGGTGCTGGAGGTCAAAGAAAAGGTTTCAAGCAACGCGGAAGCGAAAACACTTGCCGAAAAGCGGTTGCGTGAGAAAAACGGCCAGCAGTTTACCGCAAGTTTTACGCTTGTCGGCGACGCGACGCTGGTTGCGGGCGTGACCGTGACCGTCGAGGGGTATGGCGCTTTTGACGGGAAATACATTGTGGAGAGCGCGACGCATTCCGTGTCGTCGAGCGGGTACACGACAGCGGTTAAGTTGCGCCGGGTTTTGGAGGGATATTGATGGGAGAAGCAAGCGTTTTCAAAAATATTGTACGGACAGGCTGGGTTTCTTCCGTCAATGCCGCCGATAGAACCGCCCGCGTAACTTTTAAGGATATGGGGAAAACCTTTGTTTCGGGTCCCCTGAAAGTGATAAAGAACCCGCCTTTCATTCCGGCGGCGGGAGTTGTTCAGGCGACAGAGGAAAAAAGCGGGGGAAGCGGCGACGCGGCCTTTGCGTCGCACAAACACAACGTTACAATCGCCCCGTGGCTTCCGTCGCCGGGCGATTACGTGCTTTGCCTTTATATTCCGACGGGCGACGGCGACGGGTTCGTGATCGGAGGGATATAAAGATGGCAGTAATCGGAAGCTGGGGCGACGTGACCTTTGCCGTTTCAAGAAAGCAGATCAAGACGTTTGACGGCCTGAAATGGGACAGCGGCGCGAAATATTCGACGCACGACAGGCATTTGAAAGAACCTCTTTTAGAGTTCACCGGGACAGAGGTTGAAAGCATGACTTTTACCATGCTTTTTTCCGTGTTTTTAGGCGTGAACCCGATTTCGGAGGTTTCCAAAATGCTAAAGGCAATGCGGCGCGGAGAGGTTCACCGCCTTGTCATCGGGCCGAAAGCCTACGGCACAAACAAGTGGGTTATCACAAAGCTTTCTAACTCATTGAACCGCTATGACAACCGCGGCAATCTGCTTGTCGCAAAAGTAAGCGTCACGATGAAGTCATACGCGGGCCGTTAGGGGGTGAGAGCGTGGCGCACATAATCAAGGCTTACGACCTACAAAATATCAATCTTGCCCCGGAAACGCGGGAAGAAGAGATTATGCAGAACGTGGCGGTCATCATATCAACGCCGAAATTCTCCGTTCCCCTTGACCGGGGGCTGGGAATGGCGCAAAGGTTTGTTGACAAGCCGATTCAGGTTGCACAATCTATTTTAATTTCAGAGGTTTTAGACGCGGTGGAGCGGGACGAACCGCGGGTGGAAGTTCTGAATGTGACTTTTGAAATGGGCGGCACGCCCGGCGCGCTGATTCCCGTTGTGGAGGTGGATATACTTGACGATGAAGATTAGAGAATACCCCGACATTCACTTTGTCGATACAGATACAGAAACGCTGGTGAACGCCCTGATTCAGTCTTACGAAGCGTTCACCGGGCGGACCCTGTACCCGGCAGACCCGGCGCGCCTGTTTATCCTTTGGGTGGCAGACATCATCATTCAAGAACGGGTAAACATCGACTTTTCGGCCCGGCAGAACGTCCCGCGTTATGCAGAGGGGGAATATTTAGATTCCCTTGCAGAACTGTTCAAAGATACATACAGGCTGGAGCCGGAAAAGGCGAAAACGACGTTGCGGTTCACTCTTTCCATACCGCTGGAGGTTGCGACGACGGTTCCGGCGGGGACGCGCGCAACGGTTGACGGCGAAATTGTTTTTCAGACAACAAAAGACCTGACAATTCTTGCGGGCGACACGTTCGGGGAAGTGGAAGCGGAATGCCAAACGGCGGGAGAAATCGGAAACGGCTTTGTTCCGGGACAGATCAACCAGCTAATTGACATCTTCCCGTATTTCGGAACCGTGGAAAATGTGTCCGAATCGGACGGCGGCGCAGATGAAGAAAGCGACGCGGCATTTTACGACCGCTTGCGGGAGAGCGTCGAAACCTTTTCGACCGCCGGGCCGCTGGGCGCGTATGAATATTACGCAAAATCCGCGTCGGCGCTGATCGTGGACGTGAAAGCGACTTCCCCGGAACCGGGAGAAGTTGACGTGCGCGTGTTGCTGTCCGGCGGGCAGTTGCCGGGGGAGGAAATCATAAAAGAGGTTTTGGAAATCCTGAACGCCGACAAAGTGCGCCCCCTGACCGACCACGTTACAGTTTCCGCCCCGGAAATCGTGCCGTATGACATTGATTTTACCTATTGGACGCAAGAGGGCGGCGCGGTAAGCGACGAAACGGTGGCGGAAAATATCGCGTCGGCGGTGCGAACGTTCAAAGAATGGCAAGGCGCAAAGATGGGACGGGACGTGAACCCGTCTTATTTAATATCCCTGCTTATGCAAGCGGGGGCAAAGCGCGTCAAGGTGCGTTCCCCCGTTGATACCGTCGTTCCCGACAACGCCGTTGCGCTGATTGGAGAAACGGCGGTTGTGAACGGGGGTGCGGAGAGTGAATAACAACGATATTTATTCTATCGACTTCACGCGTTCGCTTCCCCCGGCGCTAAAACATGACCCGAAAATAATTGCGCTGGCGCAGACCATAGCGGAGCAATTACAGATCAGCGCGCGGTTAATTGACAGAAACATCATTTACGCCCGCATTGATGAACTTGACGAAAAGACCCTTGACGTTCTCGCTTATGATCTTCACGTCGATTGGTACGACTATTCTTACCCGATAGAGGTAAAGCGGCAGACCATTAAGGACAGCGTAAAGGTTCACCGAAAGCTGGGTACAAAATACGCCGTTGAAACGGCGCTGGGGGCCGTGTTCCCCGGCACAAAGGTTCGGGAATGGTTCGAGTACGGCGGCAAGCCGTACACGTTTCGGGTTATCATCGGCATAACGTCGGCGGGGCTTTCCGCCGCCCGGCAAACGGAGGTTTTGAACCGCGTTCGGTTTTATAAAAATCTCCGTTCCCACCTTGAAGCGATCAGTTATGAGGTCAAAAAGGAAACGACGATTTACGTTGCGGCGGCGCATTCCATCGGGACGCGGCTGGAGGTTTACCCGTATCTTGCAAAGGACGTAACAGCCGCCGGAACCTTGCACGTTGCCGCGGCGGTGAAATCGGGGACGCGGCTTGAAGTATTCCCCGTCCTTGTAAAGAGCCTGACGGCGCGGGCGACCGTTCACGCGGGCGCAGTTGTGAAAACAGGGACAAAGGTGGAGATTTACCCCGTTACTGACCGGGGCTGATTTCCGCAGAAAATAGAACAAAATGGAGGTAAAAGCAATGCCGGAAACTGAAAGAACATACGGAACCGTTGTTACAAATGCTGGCCTTGCCCTTGTCACAGCGGCGACCATGAACGGCGAAAAGGTAAAGTTAAAATACCTTGCCGTCGGCGACGGCGGCGGGGCCTATTACCAGCCGTCGGCGGACATGACAGCACTAAAGAACGAGCGGTGGCGCGGAGAGGTCAACAGCGTTCAGATCAACCCGGATTCTCCGAACATGATTGACGTTGTGGCGGTTGTCCCCGCAAGCGTGGGTGGCTTTACAATTCGGGAAATGAGCGTGCAGACGGAAGATGACGACATCATGTTTGCTGTCTGCAACACCCCGGACACAGAAAAAGTCATCATTACCACGGGCGCGGCGGGCGAAGTTGAATTGACAATGCACATTGAAGTGGCAAACGCCGCAAATGTGACGATTGCCGTTGACCCGAACGTTGTTACCGCAACAAAGCAGGATCTAAAGAACCACAACAGCGACCCGGAAGCACACGAACGGGTTTTACCGCGCCTTGAAGCCGTTGAAAGCGCGCTTGTCCCCATCTATACGGGGAAAGAGCAACCGACGGCGGACGGTCCTTTTTTGTGGCTACAGATTATCCAGCAGGGCGGCGACCCTGACCCCGGCCCGGAAGAGCCGGACGAAACAGAAACCGTCACGCTTGATATGCAACCTTTACATGAGGGGGGGAGTGATCTATATGCGAAAGTGATCGACGGCGAAACTTCAAGCGTCGAAAACGCCGAAAGGCAACCACAGGAAGCGGACGAAGAGCCGCTAAAAATCAAAATTACTTAAAAAACGGAGGAAAAAACAATGGCATTCACTACAAGCGAAAAGATGAAGATGGTTATTCTGCAAGGTGAGGTCAACGGCGTATTGACTGACCTTATGGCCCGTTCCCACGTTGACAACGTGATCTTTGAAGAGAACGGCCAGCAAATCGCCCTGTCTACAAAGCTGGCGGCGATTATCGCCGCCATTGCCGCGAAAGCGGACAGCACAACCGTTACCGCGGACATCAAGGCCGCAAACGACGCACTTTACAACAAAATCATGGGCATTACCGCAGAGGACGGCGCAACCGTCAATGAAGCTTACGACACCCTGAAAGAAGTTGCCGACTATCTCGCAGGACACGGCGACGTGGTGCAGGGCTTCACGAACGATATTGCGGGCCTGAAACAGACCGTGCAGACCCTGCAAACCGGCATGACACAGGTGGAGCATTCCGACACGAACGGCAATGTCAAGGTCAACGGCGAAGAAGTCGTGGTATATCAGCACCCCGCGACCCATTCCGCCGATATGATTACCGACACCGAAAACAAGGTTATGATGACCGCCGCAGAGCGCGCGAAACTGGTCGGCATTTCCGCTGGCGCTTCCGCTATCGTGACCGGGACCGGTGCAGTCGCAGACGCAACCGCCGTCCCTACCCTTATGATTAAGGTTATCGAGGACGAAGAGCAGAACGCCTAACCACCCCGCAAGGCGCGGGGCGGTTAGGGCGGCGGGTGGGAATATCCAAAAGGAGGAAGCGCAATGAACGAATTAAATTGCGTCCTTGTCTTTCAGGAAAAGGCGGGGACAATTACGGCGTATTATCCGTATACGAAGTGGCGCAATATCCTTGACGCGCCGAACGTCGGCACGATGGAAAGCGACCTTTACGGGCATATCGGCAATACTGACGTTCACGTGTCGGCGGCGCAGATCAGCAATTACGACACCGCTATTGCTGGCCTGATCGAGCATACGGAGGACACCGACATTCACGTAACGGCGGCGGACAAGGCCGGGTGGAGCGCGGGGGCGGAAACAGCGGCACAGGCCGCGGCGGACGCTTCAAACGCGCTGAATCTTGCCGCAGGGCTTGAAAGCCGCGTCGCCCGCGTTGAAGATGGCCTTTTCAATAACATTACGGGAAATCCGTTCCTTGTTTCCTTTGACGCGCTGGACGGCGTAACGCTTGTCAAGGGCGTTTGGAACGCGGAACGGCAAAGAATCGAATGTTAAGTGAATTTGCCTGCACCCGGCGGGAATTATCCTGCATTATCGGGAATCTGTTTACGGAAATCGAACCGCCTTGCGAACGGTGCAGGGACGCTGACGCGCTGACGATCAGCGGAACCACCTACACCGGGAAACGGGCGGTTCTTACTGTAACGAAGTTCGGATTCACTTTCGACGGCGACGCGTCGGAGGTTGAAAGAATCCGGGAAAGGCGGTGCTTACTTGGAGGAACGAAAGAAACAGAATGAACAAACGGAGTTCGCAGTTATTACAAAGGCGAAAGACCTTGTGAAACACACGTTTCAAATGACGAATGAACGGCGCTTTCCGAAAAAGTACCGCTTTACCATCGTCAACCGCTTGCACGACCTGACGATTGACATTGTCCAGCACGTTCAGGAAGCGAACGAACTTGATATTGCGGACCCGCAAGAGTACAGGGAACGGAGGTACGAACAGAAAAAGGCCCTGACGAAATGCAAGACGGTTCTATTCCTGATCGAATTATCCTATGAAAACGGCCTGATTTCCGACGGTCAATGCGCCGCATGGTCAAAGTACGTCCTTGACGTTAAATACATGACTGCAAGCTGGCGCAAGAAAGACCGGGAGCGGGCCGCGGCTATGCAGAGAGGAACACCGCCGCGGCGATATTAACGCCCGGCGGGTTTTCTTTGGGGTGCGCCCTGTAGCGTCCAACTCGTACAACGTCCGCAACGTCAATTCCTCCGGCGCGCTGAACTGGAACAACGCGTACAACGGCAACAACGGCGTTCGCCCGCTTTGGTGGAAAACCGCGACAGAGTAAGCCGAAAGACCGAAAACAGAGGACCACCCACAAAGGAGGGCGTATCCCTCCGCCGTGGTGACAGCACGACGGTAAATACAAGATTGGTGAAGCAAGGCCAACGGGAACCGGCTTCCGTCCCGCCGCGGGCGCGTGGCGGGGTCCGATGATGAAGCATTGCAACAATGAAACAGCGAACCCCGGCGCGTATGCCGGGGCGTTTTATTGCCCCTGCAAGGCGGATTCTATACACGGCAAGGAGTTTTTTATAATGCAGAACGCAGATTTCGGGCTGGTTTATGATTTCGGGAACCTTTACGCGGGTTTCCTGAAAGCCCGGCGCGGCAAGAGGGACAAAGCCAGCGTGCAAAAGTTTGAAGCAAACTTGCTGGAAGCCCTTTGCCTACTATCGGAAATGCTGAAAAACAAGACGTACAGGCCGTCCGAATATTTCGTTTTCAAGGTGTACGAACCGAAAGAACGAATCGTGATGACAAATGCGTTCAAAGACAAGGTGGTTCAGCATTCCCTATGCGACAACATACTTGAACCCGCGTTTTCCCGCGGGTTTATCCGGGACAATTACGCGTCACAGACGGGCAGAGGGACCCACGACGGCCTATACAGGCTGGAAGAGTTCATGCGGTCCTATTACTTCACGCGGAGAGGGAAAGCGGAACAGGCGCGCCGGGAAGCGGGCTTGCCGACGATTCCGCCGCAGGAAGCAGACTACGCCGACGGCTGGGTATTGAAATGCGACATATCAAAGTATTTCTATTCCATTCAGCACGAACCGTTGAAAGCAATGGTTCGGCAGTACGTCCGCGACCCTGACGTTTTGTGGCTTACCGACATGATTATTGACAGCACGGAGAACCCCGGAATCCCCATCGGCAATCAGACTTCACAATGGTTCGCCGTCATGTACCTTTCGGGGTTAGATCATTTCATCAAAGAGAAGCTGGGCATTCGCTACTACGGGCGGTATATGGACGACTTCTATTTGATACATGAGGACAAGGCGTACTTGCGGTATTGCCGGGCCGAAATTGAAAGGTACGTCGCCGGGCTTGGGTTGAAACTGAACAACAAAACGAACATCTTTCCATTGCGGAACGGTATTGATTTCTTGGGATTTCATACATACCTGACCGATTCGGGCAAGGTGATTCGGAAAGTTAGGAGGACAAGCAAATGTAACGAACAACGGAAAATGAAGAAGCAACGGGGCTTACTGGATAAAGGCAGAATCACGCTTGCGGAGATCGAACAGTCTTACGGAAGCTGGCGGAGCCACGCCGAAAAAGGCAACTGCTATCATCTTATCCGGGAAACTGACAGGCTTTTCAAGTCCCTATTCCCGGAAAGCACGTTGCTTGACAAGAAACCTGAAATCGTCGGCGAAAGCTATTTTTGCGGCTATATTGCAGGCCCGGAAGAAATCCGCAAACCGCTTTCAGCCGATCAGAAAACACAAAAGGAGAGTGAAAAGCAATGGCACAAGCATTAAGTTCACTTGCCGTCGGAACGCTGGTGAAAGACACCGGGACGCTTTACAACGGAAAACCGATTGTCTGGAAGATTGCGGACAAGGGGCATACCGGCTACCCGTCCGGGTCCGTGACGCTGATTACGGAAAAGATCATTTCGCTAAAAGCCTTTGACGCTATCGAATCCGGCAACAGCGACAGCAACCGCCGTTCTTACGGCAACAACCGCTATATTTACTCCAACTTACGGCAATGGCTGAACAGTCAAGCCGCCGCCGGGAAATGGTACAGCGCACAGCACAGCGCAGACGCGGCCCAGACGAACGCGAACGTGTGGAGCAATTACAACGAATACGATCAGGAAGCGGGATTTCTTGCGGGCTTTTCCGCAAACTTTGTCGCCGCCCTGCTTTCGACAACGCATACCGTCGGCAAGTCCAGCACGGACGGCGGCGGAACCGAAACTTGCACCGACAAGATTTTTCTTGCGTCCTGTACGGAAGTCGGCTTGACGGGTGACGTGACTTGCGGAAGCAAGCTGGCCTTGTTCAGCAACGACGCTTCCCGCCTTGCCTACCCCACCGCGGAAGCAGTAAGCAAGAGCGAATACACATCGTCCAGCTTGTCGGCAACGCAAGCTTGGTGGTGGTGGCTTTGCGACGCTTACGCGTCCTACTCGTACTACGTCCGCGACGTCGATTCCTCCGGCGCGCTGTACTGGCGCCGCGCGTACTACGGCAACGTCGGCGTTCGCCCGCTTTGTAATTTGTCCTCTTCAATCTTGGTATCTGATACCGCAGATTCGGACGGCGCTTACACCATCGTTTGGAATCAGGCCCCGACCGTCCCCGCAAGTATCACCGTTCCGACCGACGTTCGCGGCGGCGAAAACCTGACCGTAAGCTGGGGCGCGTCCACGGACAGCGACGGCAATTTGTCCGGCTACATTCTGGAACGGCAGTATAACGGCGGCACATGGGCGCAGATTTACAAGGGAATCAATAAGACCTATACCGACGCAATCACGTTCGGCTGGGAAAGCGTCGCATACCGCGTCAAAGCCTACGACAGCGCGGGCGCGGAATCAGCCTATAAGACCAGCGATACCCGGACCGTTGCAAACAATCACGCGCCGACGATCAGCGGGAGCGACGGAAGCTTGGGCGAAAAAACCGGGGCTTTCAATCAGTCGTACACCGTGACCGATGAAGATAGCGGGCAGACCTTGACCGTTGTTGAAAAAATCGACGGCGTGCAAAAGCGTTCCTACACCGCGACCAGCGGGCAGAACTATTCGTTCAACGTGACCGCGGCGGAATGGCAGAAGCTTTTGAACGGGTCCCATACCCTGACGATTACCGCAACGGACAATTACGGCGGGAGCGCCACCCGGACGTACACATTCACAAAGGCGGAAAACGAAATTGAAATGACGCTTGCCACCCCCTTTGAAACCGACGAAGCGGTAACAAAGGCGATTATGAGCGTCACCCGGCAGATTCCCGCGGGCGCGATCTTTACCGTTGAAGTCTGCAACAATGCCTTTGACGATTCGCCCACATGGGAGGACGTGACACAGGCCGTTGCAAGCGGCGACAAAATCTTTTTCAGCAACACGGCGAAAACAGCCGAAAAGTGGGGCTTCAACTTCCGAATCAAGGTTGACCGCAACGGAGCCACGGGCGACTGTTTTATTACATCGGTAGGGGGGAACTTTGAATGAGCGTACAACGAAGAAATGACAGCATTCGCACATTGCGTCTGACGCGGCTGGGAATCCAGCCGCCCGACGACTGGAACGACGTTGAACAGGTCCGCAGGGCAAAGAAAGAGGAAATCGGCCTTGCGTGTTCCGCGGCGATCTATGCCGGAATTGACGTGAACGGTTCTCATTACAGCCTGACCGAACACGACCAAACCGAATTGATGGCGCAACTTACGACCGTCAAAGAGGGGGCCGCGGCGGTTCCCTATCACGCCGACGGGGAACTTTGCCGAATGTTTACGGCGGAAGAGTTCACGGCGCTGGCAACCGCGGCGACCGCCCACGTGTTTTATCATCGTACCTACTGCAACCACGTGAACGCATGGATTAAACGGGCGGACCTTGCCGAACTGGATTCCATTTCCTACGGCGCACAGCTTCCCGCGGACCTTGCGGCAAGCATGGCGGAGATCATCGAAGCCGCGGGCGGCGGAGGTGCGGCAGAATGAAACGCGTGTTGACGATTTGGGCCGTGCTGGGGGCCGCGTATGTTACCCTTGAAACCATGTTTCGGGGCTACTCCCACCCGGCAATGCTGATCGTCGGCGGGCTTTGTGGGGTCCTTGTGGGGGCCATCAATCAATTTCCGCGCTTTTATCGCGCCCCGGTCATCGTGCAAGCGGTGATCGGGGCGCTGATCGTCCTTGCCGTGGAGTTTGTTTCCGGGTGCGTCCTGAACCTTTGGCTGGGGCTTGATATATGGGACTACAGCAATCAGCCCGGAAACGTGCTGGGGCAGATTTGCCCGGCATTCGGCCTTTTGTGGTTCCTGATAATGCCCCTTGCGATATGGGCGGAGGACACCGCGCGGTGGCTGATTTGGGCGTATGAATGCGCCGTGTACGGGCAGAGCGGAGAGCCGCCCGACATCAAGCCGTATTCGCTGAAAAGCGTTTACGGGGATTTCTTGCGGGGGAGGTAAAGGGAATGACAGTTGCACAGCTATTAACCAGCGGCGGCGGGGTTCTTCTTATCCTCTTGACGGTGGTTCAGATTGCCCCTATCAAGATCAACCCGTGGACGGCGCTTGCGCGTGCCATAGGGCGCGCGATCAACAAGGACGTGCTAACGAAGCTGGACGAAACCCGCCGGATTCTTGATGAACACATTAAGACCGACGACGAACGAAACGCCGACTTGCACCGTTCAAAAATCCTGCAATTCAATAACGAGTTGTTACGGGATATTCCGCACACGCGGGAAGATTTCATAGAGATTTTGGCGGAAATAGATTTCTATGAAAAGTATTGCGACACCCACCCGGACTATGAAAACAACCGCGCGACGCACGCCGTCGCAAATATTAAACGGGTGTACGACGAACGGCTGGTGAAGCATGATTTTTTATAAGAAAGGCGGTACGGCATGAACTATCTTTTCAGCGCCGCCGCTGGGCTGATTGCCGGAATTGCCGCCGTATTGCTGATTGAAAAGAGCCGGGAGCGGAAACGCCGCCGGAAAAAGAGGACCGCCCGAAAGATCGAGTTTTCAAAGCTGATTCTTTCGGGGGTCCTCTTGACCTATTTTGCCGGGTTTGGCGTGGGCCTTTGGGCCGTCGTCATTGACCCGTCGCAACTTGGCGTGTTTCTTGCATACGTGGGAACGCCGACGGCAACGGCAATCGGGTTCTATTCATGGAAAGCAAAGGCGGAAAACGTCGTGAAGATCAAACAGGCAAACCCGGAAGCAACGGAGGGAATGCCCGTTGACCTGAACAGCATTCAGCCTTGACGGAGGAACAGCAATGACAAACGAACAAAAAACCTTTATTGAGCGGGTGGGCAAGCTTGCCGCCGCCGATATGCAGAAAAGCGGCGTTTTAGCGTCCTTGACGATAGCGCAAGCAATCCTTGAAAGCGGCTGGGGAAAATCCGGCCTGACGGTCAAGGCGAACGCCCTTTTCGGTATCAAGGCCGGGTCATCGTGGAAAGGCCGGGTTTACAGCGCGAAAACACAAGAATGTTACGACGGCGCGACCTATACGACCATTACGGCGCTTTTCCGGGCCTATGATAGCTGGGCGGAAAGCGTTGCCGATCATTCGGCCTTGCTGACCGGGGCGGCGCGTTATAAAGCCGTCATCGGGGAGCGGGACTATAAAACCGCTTGCCGGGCGATCAAGGCCGCGGGCTATGCCACGGACCCGCAATACGCGGACAAGCTGATTCAGCTAATCGAATCTTACAAGCTGACCGCATACGACGGCGCAGGAAGCGCCACAACGCCCGCAGGGACGGCGAAACCGTCCGGCGGGGAGAATGACACCGCCGGGAGTAAAACCCCGGCAGACGCGAAAGGAGGGGGCAAAATGAAAGCTTCCGATTTCATCAAGAAACTGCAAGACATTGCGAACAATTATAAAACCCTGTACGTCATGGGGTGCTTTGGCGCGCCGTTGACCGGGGCGAACGTGTCCCGCTATTGTACGAATCACAGCTACAACAAACAGGCGGCGCGAACGGCTATGATTAAAGCCGCGGCGAATCAGAACCCGCCCGTTTACGGGTTCGATTGCGTTTGCCTGATTAAAGGCGTGCTTTGGGGATGGAGCGGCGACGCGTCCAAAACCTACGGCGGCGCGGGGTACGCGATCAACGGCGTTCCCGACATTGGGGCCGACACGATGATTACAAAGTGTTCCAGCCTTTCAACCGATTTCAGCAAGATTGTTCCCGGCGAAGCGGTGTGGCTTTCCGGGCATATCGGCGTATACATCGGCGGCGGAAAAGTCGTTGAATGCACCCCGGCTTTCAAAAATTGCGTACAGGTGACGGCGTGCCTAAACATCGGCGCAATTTCCGGCATGAACGGGCGCAAGTGGACGAAGCACGGGAAACTACCCTATATCACCTATGACACCGCCGCAGACAGCGCAGGAACGGCGAAACCGTCCGGCGGGTCCTCTAATACTTCCGCCGCCCTTGCGTTCTCCGTGGGCGACGTGGTGCGTTTTACGGGCAACCGCCATTATACGAACGCGAACGCGTCCAGCGGTCCGGCGTGCAAACCCGGAACGGCAAAGGTAACGGCGATTTCAAAGGGAACAAAGCACCCTTACCACCTAATCAAGCAGAGCGGCGGCGGGTCCACGGTTTACGGCTGGGTTGACGCGGCGGACGTTCAGGCGCTTTCCGGCGGCACGACCGCCGCGAAAATGCGCGTCGGCGCAAAGGTGAAGTATTCCGGCCCGTTGTATCGTGACAGCAACGGAAACGGGCAGGGAAAGACCGTAAACGGAACGTACACAGTGAAATATTACTATCCGGGCCGCAAGTGCGGCGTACACATCGACGGGCTGGGCTGGGTCCCCGAATCGGCTTGTACCGTCATCGGTTAAAGAAAGGGGAAACAATATGAATGTGATTCAATTCATTGCGGCGAATTGGGACAGCGTGCTGGTTGTCCTTGCGTTCCTTGTGCTGATTGTTGTTCTTATCAAGCGCGGGGAAACAAAGATTCTGAAACAGATTCTTTTCAACCTTGTAACACAGGCAGAAAAGCAGTTCGGAAGCGGCACGGGAACTTTGAAATATGCCGCCGTCGCCGACTGGATTTATCAGCGAATCCCGGCGGTGCTGAAACTACTTTTCAGCGCAAAGGATATTGAAAAGATGATCGAGAGCGTGCTGGAGGAAGCAAAACAGGCGTGGGGCGCGAATGAGAACTTGAAAGAGTACATCGAAGCGCCGGACCTTGAAAACTTTCTGACCGGGATTGCCATTACGGAAGAACCGACCGAAAATTAAACCGTCCGATTCGGACAAAGACGAAGCCCGCCGGGGGTCATTCCCCGACGGGCTTTTTTTCGTGCTTTTCGATAAAATATTGTTGTGAAGTTTCATTCCAGCCAGCGGTTGCAATTATTCGCGGTTCGGCGGTATGGGTTCCGTCAAGACGCTTGCGAATGGCGTTCTTTGCGTCTGATAATGTCTTATAAACGGGAATGCCGCTTACTTTCCCGGAACAGCTTTCGGATTCAAGAAACCAGCCAGACGCAAAGGGCAAAACCCATTCGCCCCGATATACGTAACAGTCAACAATCTTTTTCACAAACACACCCCCGCGTTTTACCACAGAACGGGCGGCGGGAACCGCCGCCCTCGGATTCTATCAAGTCGGAACCGTGGAAGCGTCGAGCCGAAACGCGAGGTCAAGGACCTTTGCGCGGGTTGCGGCGTTCTGCTGAACGGCCTTTTCCAGCGCGACCCGAACCCCGGTGGGAGCAAGGGACAGGCTGTAGGAAATCAAGCGATCTTCCGCATATTTGAGAGCGTCGCGGGCGACGTTCAATTCATCTTCAAGCCCGGCGGCAACGATCAGAGCGGAACATTCTTTATTCGCCTTTTCAAAGGCCGCGTCGTCCTCCATGCAGTAAATCAATTCCGGGGTTGTGCCGTCCGGGTTTACAATTCTGTTGTCGGCGATATACTTCTTTTCGATGGCCTCTTGTTGAGCCTTAACAGCTTCAACGCGGGCTTTTTCGGCCATGTATGCCCGCTGGAACTTGTTTGTAGTTCGTTTCATTATTCTTCCCCCTTTCTCTTGCGGTTAAAATAAACCACAACGGAAATAATGATTTTGACAACTGCAACGACGATCAAAAAAATTCCTAATTTCGCAAGCATGGTTGACAGTTCAGAAGAAAAAGTGTATTCTATGGGGGGCGGTGAACCCGCCCATAGAATACGGTGTTTCGGCTTACGTTAGCTTATCAATTATCAGTAACGCAAGCCCCACAAGGAAGTCCACGATTGCGGTTATTACGATGGTGCGAACATCGACCCGCGATTTCGTGGGCTTTCTCTTTTTCTTCTTCACCTTTTCACCCCCTTTCTGATTATTATTATACTCACGTGAGTATGAAATGTCAAGAGGAAAACAGAAAATAATTGAAAAATATTTTGCGCCGCCGTGGGAGGTACGGCGGCGCGGGGTCAATCTTCCTGCTGACGCAATCCGCAGTAACGGCGGAGATACGCAGTAACGCGGTGTATATATTCCGTGTCGCTTCCGCTTCCTCTGCTGACAACGTAAGCAAGTAGTTTTTCCGGGTTAGCCTTTGCAAAAGCGGATTCCCAATTGCTATATGCCCGGCCTGTGGTAATATAGTAAGAGATAGCATATACAGCGCAACGCATGAGATAAGGCCGCAAACTATCAGGGAACCGCATATCAAGAGAGTGCGAAAACGCGCCATTCTGCATAGCAACGGATTCAAGTTTATACAAAGCTTCCATGAAAAAACCTCCATTCTTTGAAGAGGGGCGGCAGTTTCCACCCCGGTAGATTATCCCGCCACGAACACGCCCAGCGGGGAACCGCCCGCAGAACGCCACCCCCGGCGGTGAATATCGGACAGGCGAACCCGTTCGGGAACGTTTGGGCGGTTATCCCAGCGAATCACCGCATGAACGCCGCCACGGGTGAAGCGCCCGGCGGGTTCGTCATAAAACCCGATGACCGTTCCGCCCTGTACGGGATAGCAAGCACCGCATACGCATTCGACGCGCTGGCCGATCATAACAATAACGGCCCCATCGTCGGCGGGCTGGGCAATCGTGATAACGTTGGAGCGGGATGGGGTTTCCTGAACAGGGGCCGGGGCTTCCCTTTCCTCGATGGTTTCCGGCTGAACTTCACGTTCAGCGCGGAAAACCGGGGCCATAGAATACCGTTCAGGAATGATATATTCCCCGCGTTCGTCGCTAAACAATTTTGCGCGGCGGGTTTCGCCGTCCCGCTCGAAAGTTACGGTTTTTTCGGTGCGTTTGATGATCTTGATGGTAAAAACGCAATCGTGATTGCACGCGCTGGTATCAAAGTATTCCTTGCCGATTTCAAACTTTTTCATGTTGTGTACCTCCCATATTATAAAACCGAAATTGAAGTGTCATTCTTTACCGTGTCGGCCCCCTTTTCGTGTCGGCCCGTAAGGTTGGCCGTTGCCGAACTTTACGCCCCGGCAACCGGGCGGCTTTTGTTTCGCTCTTTCTGATTATTATTATACTCACGTGAGTATGAAAAGTCAAGAGGAAATCTTGCACAAATATACTCACGTGAGATTATGCAACATTTCATACTTGCGTGAGTATTCTTTCTATGATATACTAAAAGCCGAAAGGAGGGGTCAACATGGAAAAGAAGAAATACAAAAGCAATACACGGGCGAAAAACAAGTGGAACGCTGAAAATTACGACCGCCTTTACCCTTATGTAAAGCTGGGGAAAAAGGCGATCTATCAAAAGGCAATCGAAGCAAGCGACTTTGAAAGCATGAACGACTTTATCGAATCAGCGGCAGATGAACGCGCGGCGGCTATTTTGGGCATGAGCGCGGAAGAATACGACGAAGCAGTTAAAGCGGCGGCAGAGGAAGTACGCGCAATGAAAGGGGAATGACTTTGCGGTATAGCGGAATTGAAATAAAAATTGCCGATGATATGCGTTGCTGTAATTCCTGCTATGCGCGGAACTACGATGAAGCGGACAACGCAACAGGAAAACGCGTTGACCGCATATTGACAATTAAAGCTGGACAAACGGTTATTTCCGTTTGTGATGAATGCGCCCAGAATCTGGTTCAATCGTTGGGGCGACAGATAAAGACGAAAGAATAAAAAAGTAAGCGGCGGGGCGTTGCGCCCGCCGCTTTTGCTGTATATAAGGGAATTAGTCGGCCTGTTCGTATGTGTAAGAGCCGCTTTCATCAAGCGTGATCGTTCCGTAACTTTCGAGAATGGCCCCGTCGTCGTCCAACTTTCCATAATCACCGACATAGTACATAGAGCCGGGAAAAACAATGCCGGTTCCGTCGTCGCATTTGATTGTAAACCAGTTATACCCGCTGTCTTTCACGACAGTTTCGGCAAACTCCGCGAAGTTTTCCGCGGTGAGGTCTACAAGTTCAGATTTTAGAATGCTGATATACGCCCGCTGACCGATCACGTCGCCGGAACCGCTTTTCACGTCCTCCGTTTTCACCTTACAATCGAGCAGAAAATTATATTGCTTGTATTCAGGGTAAAGAACATCTTTTCCGTCGCCGATTTCTGCAACCGTGCCGTCGTCGTTCATGGTGACGTAAAGGGAGTTTGTACCCCATCGGACCTTGTAAGAGCCGTCACTTTCGGAAATCGTGCTGATCTTTCCGTCAAGACCGCACGCGGCAAGGGCAATAAAGACTTCATCGGCCTGTTCGGGAGTAATACCCATATCCGCCCGAATCGTGTTCATTGAATCCGGGTAGAAGTCATATTGCGCCGACAGTTCTTCCGATTTCGGCGTGTCGAGGTCAACCAGCACATTGCCGCAACCAGCAAGGGAGAGGGAGAGGACAGCCGCAAGCACAAGAGAAAGAAACTTTTTCATGTGAAAACCTCCATTCCGCCGCCTGTTCTTTCGGGCGGCGTGCATTTTTTAAGGCAGAAACGCAAAAACTATTGCCGTTCTGACCTTTAACACAATTATCGTCGTTTTGCGTGTTAAAGTCAAGAAAAATGCAGATGATTAACACATGGAGGGAAACGGCGTGAAAATATACGATTACAAAGGCAGAAAGAATCTTTGCGGGAATAGGGTCCGAGAAGCTCGCGCCCGGCGGAATATGACGCAAGCGGACCTTGCCGCAAAATTGCAGGTGGCGGGAATCACGATGGAGCGGGACAGCGTAAGCCGAATTGAAATCGGAACCCGATTTGTTACCGACTACGAACTTTCCGTACTTGCGGACGTGCTGGGCGTGTCTATGGAATGGCTGACAGAAAAGGAATGATAAAAACTTGATACTTGCGTGAGTATGAAAAGACTGCTATAATGTATTGTGCGGGAGATACCGCACAGGCACTATAGACGAACGAAGCCCGCCCCGGCCTTACGGCATGGGCGGGCTATTTCAATTCACGGAGGTTTTAACATGGGACACAAGTTCAGCCATTTGACAAAGGGCGACCGCTATAAAATAGAAGTTCTTTTGAACAAGGGACATTCAAAGCAAGAAATCGCGGACGAATTACACGTACACGTTAGCACTATATACCGGGAGATCAACCGCGCCCGCATGGTACAGCTTACAACCGATCTTGAAGAGGTTGAAAAGTATAACCCGGACGAAGCGGAACGGAGATACCGGGAAAATCTTTCGGCGAAAGGTCCAGCGCTGAAAATTGGAAACGACTTTGAACTTGTGGAATACCTTGAAGCAAAAATGCTGGATAAAGATAACCCGCGTTCCCCCGCCGCGGCCATTGCTGAAATCAAGCTGGAGGGCCGGGAGTTCAAAACGTCGATTTGCGTTAGCACGCTATACAGTTACATAACAAAGGGCGTTTTCCTTACGTTGACAAATGCCGACTTGCCGGAAAAGCCGAAACGGAAGCGGAAATATAGAAAGGTAAAGCAGACAAAAAGCGCCCCACGCGGCGAAAGCATAGACCGCCGCCCGGCAGAGGTTGACGAACGAAACACGTTCGGACATTGGGAGGGCGACACCGTTTACAGCAAAAAAGACGGGTCAAAAGCCCTGCTTGTGCTGACAGAGCGATTGACCCGCCGGGAAATCATAATGCGAATAAAGGACAGGACCGCAGAAAGCGTCATCAAGGCGCTTGACAAAATAGAAAGAAAGTTCGGCGCAGACCTTTTCAAGAAACTGTTTCAAACGATCACATTTGACAACGGCGGGGAGTTCTCCGACGTTGAGCGGTTGGAACGGTCCGCCTTGCGTAAAGGGCAGAAGCGGACAAAGGTTTACTTTTGCCACCCATACAGCAGTTTTGAACGCGGTTCTAACGAATGCCAAAACAAGATGATTCGTCGCCGCTTTCCAAAAGGAACTGATTTCGGGAAAGTATCAGACGCAGAGGTGGCGAAAGCGGAAGCATGGGTGAACAACTATCCGCGGGAGATTTTGGGCTGGCAAACCTCCGAAATCTTGTTTCAAACCTACCTTGCCGCCCTTGTCGCTACCCCAAAATAAAATTTTTTATATTTTTTTCGCATTTACTCTTGACATTTGCG
>Ga0129308_1000629_pt1 | contig 49260 bp, 56 predicted proteins | sample L827metagenome_FD_94440 | JGI IMG/M metagenome (GOLD analysis project Ga0129308, IMG submission 94440) | Ring-tailed lemur group fecal microbial communities from Wisconsin, USA - L827 metagenome | ecosystem: Host-associated > Mammals > Digestive system > Large intestine > Fecal | place: USA... | reverse complement strand
GTATGTTGTGGTGGAGCTGCCGTCTGAATAAGTGACGACTGTTTTAGACCATAAATAATTTCCAGCGGCCACAGATGGAATATCCGTAGACCAATTTGCTGGCTGCGTCGTGGCAGAAGAACTTTCACCATAAGTAACAGACCTGTTTGTAATAGATATGCTGGTGCCATCTTTTCCGTTAGTTCCGTTAGTTCCGTCCTGACCATCTTTTGTCTTTATGATCGTGATGGTGGAAACAACATTTAGTTGGCTGCTTAAGAGCTTGATATTCAAACACTTCTGTGTGTCTGATAATAAAGGTGTGGCATTAGAAATCATCAAAGTCTTTTCGGCATTTATCGTAAATCCGTATTGCCCGGAAACAATATTGTTCCAGGTAATACCATCTGTGGAATATTGCCATAGATTAAAACCACAGTTTTGGAACTGAGGTATTAAAGTAATTCTTTCAGGTGAATATGTGGTGCCATCTGCACTCGCGAAAGAAGTTCCTGAAGCATTAATTGAGCAAGTGATTGCGTTTTCGCCATCTGTTCCATCCTTACCATCTTTGCCATCTGTCCCATCGGTCCCCTTTTCACCTTTCGTGCCATCCTGAACCAAAGAAAAAGACAATTCTGCCGATACAGACTTTCCTTCTGCGTAATTGTAAACGACTTGATAAGTCGTTGTTTTTGCTTCTGAAAGGACGTTTGCATTAATTGTGAGTATTCCGTTGGAGACAGTTTCATTTGTTCCCAGGGTGCCATTTTTCTTTGTCCAGGCAATCTTGCTGGCATCTAATGGCTGTAAGATGTCCTGCACGTAGATCTCTGGCGTTAGGACTTGTGGCTGATTAGACCAGTCAGGAATATAGGTATTTGACGATGGAGAGTAGACTTGCTGTGTTCCGTATTTTGGATTGATTTTGATGGTGGGTTTCAGTTCGATTTCTTCGACTTTTTGTTCAACCTTAGCCAGTGTTTTAAGATACAATTCACCTAATTCATTTACTTCTAATACCGGGTCAGCAATATCACCGGTAGAATTACGCGCGCCCATTTTAATGGTTCCGTCATTCAAGTTTAGCTCAAAATTGTTCCCCTTTAAGATTCCGGTATTGATAACATTTGCGCTAAAATTGCCGTTAAGGTCAAAGGCCAATTCACTGAATGTTTTCCCGCCATCTTCGGAATATCCAAAACCACCCATCGTCATTTTCCATAAATGGGTATCATCCCTAAGTGTTGGGGTGTTCATTATTGTCCATCCACAAGGATTTCCATTAGAATCTACGTCAATAGTGAAGTATCCGCCTTGATGCCCTAAAATAGTTTCTCCGATATTTTTAAAAGACTCGATTAAAGAGGATTCCAACTTTTCAAGTCTGATGGTGGTTGGAGACTTCATAGCCGTTTGTGCATCACTTTTTCCCTTAGAATCTATTTTAGATTTGAGTCCACCACAAAACTCAATTTCTTGTTCAGTTACAAGTGCTCTCAACATTTCGCCGTTTTTATCTTCAACACAAACTGAATCTCCCGCCTGAATCGAAAAATCCCCGCGCCACTCACAAGTTAAAACAGTGTATGTAAGTCCACTTGCACCTAAAAGCTCAGATCGAATGTTGTCTAAAATATCCTGTGTCATTAAAGGATTCGTAAATTCGATTGCCTTGCCAGTACCACTTGAAAGAACATTATCCTTCGTTCCACTAATTAAAGATGAATACTTAAGTGTTGCACCTGTGGTAACGCCATTCATATACTGCATACCCGAACGCTTTATGTCTAAAACGGGCTGTTCATGATACCAATAAAACTCAAACTTATTATTTCGGCTCATACGGCCGTTTCGCCCCATTAGCCCAGCACAATATCCTAGCATTTCAAGACAAGTACTATTTTCAACAAAAGAATCTATCGTGTAATCCGGGAATGTAACAGAATCTTCTAGTTCAATAGCACACTGGCTGAGGATATCTAAAACAACGTCCTCTAAAGCAGCCGGTGCGCTTATACCAGGGGCATATGCTTTATTTAATAGCGTTGACTTATCATAGGCCTTAATTGTCATTTCATTTCCATTCGTATTAGACTCAACTTCATAAACATAGAACCATCCAAGGGATGTGTAATCATATCCGTTTGGAGTCAAGAGTCCACCTTGAACATTAATCAGAGATGTATCTGTAACGGCGTTCGTTTCTGGATATAAGAGCTTCAATTCTAACTTGTTTGTGTAAATTCCGCCTATTGTCAGGGTGTCATTTGAAATTCCCTGCTCTGTTATCTTCATGGAACTTACGTGCAGATTTTTATCAGTTCCGTCAACATTAAATACAGCCGAAAAGGAGCGACTATAATCCTTGATAGCAGTTTTGTAAACATTATCCTTCAAAATCATACAACCATCTCCTTATCCTATCTTTCTATAAAATTCATTGACAGCGATTCAAATATGTATGTACCGTCCTTTTGCAGAAAAGCAACAGGTGCGGTTCTGTCTCCTACATAAGCAGTAATGGTCCGATTTTCTCCATAATACGGGTCAAAATACTCTAATTGAAAAAACATATCTCCAACCTGTTTTAAAAGGTTTTGAAGCTGTGATTGCGTCAATGCAGACCACTTACAAGTAAGTTTTCTTTTTACTGCAACACGGTCCCTAAACATTAACCCCGTTTGGTCTCTCCCTGATCCTTGTTCAGAATCTAGGTCGTACCACTGATATTCAAGTTCTGCAGGAAAACGAGTGATTTCTGCACCATTTATTTTCATCATAACACTCGCCCCCCTTAGAACATCAATGGGCTTTCGCCTGTCTGAATCACTTTATCGTTATGCACTTCAAAAACCTTTTTAGCGATAACGTTACCGTCAAGGTCAACATACAAATGGAAAGTTCCCCCACTTGTTTTTTGTGTACCGATATACTGCAAAGCATTAGAAATTCCTCTTGCTAACGCTCCTTCAACCATATCCATCATCTGTGCGTTATTGGAAACCATTGTTTTATGCCCTACTTGTGTTACAGCCTCGGCACCAGCTTCATTAGCAATGAACATGTGATTAACATCAATGACACCGCCTTTAGCAAGTTTTGGAATTTGTGGAATATCAATTGTACTAATCCAACTGAATGGTTCATAACCTAAAATACTGACATCTCTAATTTTAGTCAGAGCCCAGTTTATGCCGCTAAATGGTATTGAAATAACGCTGTTAATGCCGTCAATAAGCGCATTTATAACAACTTTAAGGCCTTCGAGGATACCTTCTTTGATACCATCGAATATCTCTCCGCCTGCTGAAAATACCTCTTTAACCTTCTCCCATGCCTTAGAGAATTTTTCGTGGAACCAATCAGCTACATGGCTAAATACGCCTTTGATGTTGTCCCATACGCCACCAAAATAATCCGTAACGCTATCCCAAACACCTGTGATTTTATCCCACGCGCCGCTAAACAATTCGCCGAAGAATTCTTTAACCACTGAATAGGTTTCTGAAATATTTCCCCAGATGTCACCAAAGTAATCCGTAACAACTGACCAAACATTTGAAATAAATGCCCACGCGTCAGAGAAGAATTGCATAACAGATTCAATAACTGGACCTAATGTTTCTTTAATTTTGTTCCATATTTCTTCAAATACCGGTGCACAGGCATCCCACACTTCTTTGATAGAGTCCCATGCCCTGGATAAGATTTCAACTATCCCATCGAAAATCATCTTGCCGATGTTGTATATGCCTGTAAATATCGTTTCAAAGAATGGGTAAACGATATTCCATACCCCTTCAATAACAACCCATGCATTCGTAACAATCGAAGCTATCAGTGTGAATAAGGTACTGACAAGACCAGACAAAGTCTCCCAAAAATCACTGGCAATCATTTCCGCAATGAACGTTGCAAATTCGCTAAGAACACCGACAACTAAATTAATGGCCCCTGAAGCCAATTGAGCCAACGTTGTCAGCACCTCAGTCAAGATTGGCCCTAACCATTCGAATAGGGCTGTAAGAATTGGTGATACGGTATTCCATAAGTTAAGAAATACCGAAACTAATGCTGCAATAACCGCAGAAAAAGCGTCCCATGCTGGTTTGATTGACCCTTCCCAAATCTCACTGATAAACAGGCCTAAAGCCGATAAAATTGGTTGAATGACACCGGTGTATGCAGCATCCAAAACCTTTCCTACATTTGTAAATGCCTCGCCTACTTTTTCTCTAAACCAATCAAATTTGTTGTAAGCATTAGTTAATGCCGTAATTATTGTTACGACTAGGCCAGCTATTCCCAGGCCCTTTAATACCCCTGCAAACTTAGGAGCAGCTATCGTCAGGGCCTCAAACTTAGCAGTTAAAGTATCCAACGGCCCTACATCTATACCAAACAGACCCTCTGCAGGACTGAGTTTAGCTGCTGCAAATGCACCCGTACCTAATTTAGCAGATGAAATAAAATCAGAAAAAGCGCCTAATCCTTTATCTAACCCTTTTCCTAAATCTTCGTATTTTTTAAATTCTGATAATTCTTTTGCAAAATCTTGCAGTTTACCTATTGGATCATCGGATAAAAATTTAGCGATAGAAAGAGTTCCGAGGGCGGCTATTATAGCAAGAATAGTTTCCTTATTATCTACTAACCAAACAAACGCATCTGATAAGCCCTCTACAGCACCAGCAACAGCATTAATCAAACCAGGCAAGCCGTCCTCAATTGTAAAGCTAAGAAGGTTAGAAACCATTTCCCTGAAATCTTCACCCAATGCATCTGAAATGCGATTAACCGCATATTCAAGAGATGAGCTTAAATTATCGAAGCTTTCAATCAGATTCGTGAAATCGACTTGTCCTGCGGTTTCTTTCAACTTGTCAGTTAGCAGTCGAACTTCATCTAAAACACGCTCCACAACGCTAAATAAGCTGTCAAAGATGGAAGTTCCTACACCCGCTTCTTCCCAAGCCTCAGAAAACCTCTGTGCCAAAGTACCCGCTATATCTGCAATATTGCTAATAATATGAAATAGGTTATTGAAAATGTCATACCCATTCATTTGCCATGAGGTAAATAAATCATTTCCAATTACGCTGAATAAGGATTTAATGCCTTCTGTAAAACTGTTGATCGACTGCATGAGCATGGCTTTGCAATCTTCCCAAGCGCTGATAACCGGATCAAATAATCTTGCAAGCTTTGCCTGCAGTTCATCTATCTTTGTATCTAACTCTGACTCAAGCCCGTTTAGAAAATCATATGCAGGCAGTTCTGAATCCCAATCAATGCCGCCTGCTCCGGCACCAGCGCCGGCGCTTGACCCAGAAGAACTGCTTTCGTCCGGTGCAGGAATCTGATTAATTTCATCAAATCCTGCCAAAAATTTCTTTAATTCTTTTGCTTTTTCCGCAGCACCGCCAATAGAATCGCCCGCTTCATCAGCGCTGTCGGCGACATCTTCCAAACCATCGTTAAGACTACCGACCGATTCTAAGCCAGTATTGACTTTAAAACCGAATAACCCTGCAATAAAATTGAAGATTCTCGCTAATAAACCAAGTACTACGTTTAAAACTGGAACAATCTTCGAGGCAAATACAACTGCCACATTTCCGATAGCCCTTTTCAAAGCTGTAAATTGGGCTCCTAGCACTCTAACCTGATTGGATACCGTGTTAATTGTTCTTGCCATATCATTGAATACACCTGTGTTACCGGCGTTTTCCATGATTGTAATATATCTTAAATATGCCTGCGTTGCTGAATCCAACGTATGAATTTGATCAGTTATGCCGTACTTTAAAGCTGTTTCCTGGACTCTAGCAACGGCTACATTGTTACCAAACTCCTTTAGCCCCTTGATTTGTCCAGACATTGCGCTATTCAACTTATTGAATGCTTCGCTAACCGGAGTATCGTAAAGAGAAGAGTAATCATATGCCAACTGAGTCAAATTCTGTGACATTAATTTAATATTTTTTTCAGAGGCGCCAAAGCCCCTCATCATTGCGCCAAAAGTTCCTTCATAATCCAGGAATTCTTTGACATCTATTCCCAGTGCCTTGTTAACTTCTTCTGCATATTCTCTAGCGGACTGGGCACTTTCACCTAAAGAAACATTTAACTTATTTAATACCTCAGTATAAGACGCACTTTCTTCCATCGTTTTTGACAGAAGTGCCGATATAACGCCTGTTGCTGCGCTCCACGAGGCAATTGAACGCGTCATCTTTTTTATGGTGCCAAATAAGCTAAAAACAGAACTATTAAGTTTATTGGCATTTTTCGCCGGAAGTAAAAAGCCTTTTGCCAATGAAGCCAGCCATTTAACAGCACGTTTTACGGCGCTGACAAGACCTTTCTGTAATAAACTAACAATGGTGTTTAATGTGGATTTACAAGATTCATTGGCAATCTCCATTGCGCTCATACTGTTAGTATAGGACTGTACCCCAGAAGCCGCAGACTGCGTGCTGGATTCAAATTGTTTTAGGTTTCCATTTATTGAATTAAGATCTGATGCCAGCTGACGCACCATCATCGACACACCTGATATCTGACTGGTAACGCCATCAAGATTAAGCCCCTGTAGATTTGACAACGCAGTAGCGAGGTTGTTCATGCCTGTCATATCTACATCAACTTTCATACCTGAAAACTTTTCGATTGCTTTTCTGGTATTGTTTAATTGAGTGGAAAGACTTGAAGTCGCTTTCTTTAGATTGGATAAGCTATTAGCTGCAGCTTCCAGCCCTTTTAAAGCGCTATCCGCTTCAGCGTCGATTTCAATCACCAATTTGTCAATTGTCATTTCATCATTCACGGCTTATCCACCCCTTTTTTCAGCGTATTGTTTTACAAAATTTCGCATCCATAATTCAGCCTTTAACTTCTCATTTTTAATACGCTGCTCCTCGCTTTCACGAGAAGCTTTTGCGGAAAAGTCAATCGGCTGATTCATGTAGCTTTTTGGATTCTGGTTCTTTTTGCGATTCATGTTATAAACCGTAGCCGCCAGCGCATCATAAACATACAATCCGTTCAGCCAGGCTTCCTCATTGGATCTTTTTTGTCTTAATTCATCGGCCTTTCGATAAGAAATGACCAGTTCCGGGTCTCCCCGCCAAAACTGGTCATATGACATTCCGATGGCGAGATACATAGGAAATACTTCTCTGAATATCTCACTTATTCTTTTTTGATTTTTTGTGGGTTCTGCTAAAGAATTGCATCCCACGCGATTGCGTTTTTTTCATCTGGTTCCTCAAATAAAGAGTTAATGGGATCGGCAATCATTTCCCCCAAAACTTCAATGAGTTTCTGTTTGTCTTTAAACAACCTATATAGTTCTTCAATTTTTTCTTTGCTAATGTCGGAATGATTAGCATAGAAAGCCCCTCTAAAAAGCATAGGGATTGTAGAAATAGGCATTGAATTTACATTACGTACATCAAAGCCCTCTTTTTCTAAACGTTCCACAGATTCCCTGGTATAAGCCAAAATATATTCTTTTCCATCATGTTTAAATTTAATTTGTTTCATGCGTGTTTATACCTCCCGATAGATTAAGACCCTGTTGAAGCACCAGGCTCTACTTTTGCTTCCCATACTGGCGCAGAGACAGGCGTAACATAAACGGTAGTTTCAAGTACTGCGTCCACGCCTATTTCTGGCAGGCCTAAAGCTGACGGCTGTCCTGAGAAAAATACTGCATCGTCTAAATCAGGATGGATGATTTGAAACCACATACCCTTATTCGCTTTTTTAGCAGTCTCGTAAGCTGTCATGACTGTACCCCATGCAGTAATTAATTCTTTTGTCAAATTCGCTGTAAAACCTAAGGCTCCGCCTAAGTCTTTTAAACCAGCGATATATGTTTTATATTCGGTCTGTGATAAGTCGGTTGTTTCCAAGGCATTAGGCTCTGGATTTAACTCTGGCACAGCCTTAAAGTCGGGTAATCCTGTATACCCAGTTGCTGGTCTTGTCCCGGCCGTAGTTTCTACAGCATAACAAATCTGAACACCAGCTGTGCTTAACGCAACTCCCATGTTACATTCTCCTTTACATATCTCATATCTCTTCGTGCAATCGATGTATCGATGTTGGGTATCGGCTGATTGAGTGTTCTTCTATACCGATATTTTTTTAATACCCCATCTATAACTTCTGCAATACTTTTGCACTGTGCTGCCCTACCAGAGGTAAGGTTTGAATAAATCTGTATATAAATCTCTGAAATAGAAATATTTTCTATTTCATCGAAAGTTGAATACTTATGGTTAACTGTATTGTTCGTTTCGATAATAGCGACTGACGGAAAAGATGGCGGAGTATCATTGACATAGTCTCCCGTAACAAAAATTCCAGGATATTCTTCTCTCAGCGCTTGCGCCACTGAGTCAAAGATGGTTTTCTCATGTGTTATCACTCTCAAAAATCTCCTTTGCTATACCGCTAATTTCTTCTCTTAGCTGATTGAAAGCCGGGTGCATATACGGTCTTGAAGACATACCTTTTGTCCAGTGAAGCCTATCCGTATAATAGTACCAGCCATCATCGCCATGATCATTAACGTCATATCTGTAGCCGAACTTGCTTGCTAACTCATACGGATTCTCTTTACCGACAACACCTGTTCCGAATTCAACAAAGACAGCGTGATCGCTAATAACATAGATCTTAGCTGTTTTCTTATCATGCTCATACCCCGCTCCGCTAAGCAGTTCTCCCGTGGAATAAGGCATATCAAATGAAGATATATTTTGAACCACACACTTGTAGCCTCTGCGGGATAAAGCCGTCATCAGTTTAGCTAATTTGTAACGAATCGAACTTCTATATTCTCTTATCTCCTTTTGGGCCTGCTTAATGCCCCCGGAAGATAATTTAACCTTTATTGTTTTCATCGACATCTACCCTTTTGATTGCATATCTTTTGGCATTCAAACTTACCGCAACTTTCTTCACGATGTAATTAAAGTCTTCTGATGCGCCGATACCAATCCACAGATGTGTGAACTCGTCGATAGGGCAATTGATATCATGGACGACGAATTCTCTGTCATAGTCTAAATCCTTACCAAAAACATCGCCATTGGCCTCACCTTTATTTACAGAAAGCGAAACCATTAAACGCTTAGGTTCGCCATAGCCCTTAACAGTGTTGCCCCATTCGTCAATATTTTCTTCGCTTCCGTATAGGGAATAATAGATTGGCCTTTGGTTCTTCTGTAAATCCCTCATTTGACTGCCCCTTTCGGCACAATCCTTCTTAAAAGTTCGGAACTAACCGTGGAAGAACCATAATTACGGGTAACGCCATTTTCCACATGGGATGTTTCTCCTTCTGCACCCCTTCGAGAATACAGCTCAACCGCAATGTCTATCTGGAGCCCTAGGTATTTATCCTCAAGTGCATTTTGATAAGGGAATTCTGATAAAGGGAAACGGCGAAGAAGAATGATATTCTTTGCGTTCTCCAATACCTCTTTTAGCACATCTTCTTGTAATTGCGGTTCATTTGCTAAACGCAATTTTAACGCATCCATTTGTGTCAACATTCTTCATCGCCGTCCCCTTTACGAAATCATTTTAATTTCCAGTACCTTTTGTCAATTTGACTGCCCAGTTTTCATCTGTAAAAGCAAAGATGCCATATTTACGCATATATGCCCAATTACGACGGATATTTTCATCGTCTGAGTCTCTTGCCTGCGATACTTCTGTACCTTTTTTGTTAAAATAAGTAACCGCATCTTTTGTCGCTAAGATGATTGTTCCTGCAGTAGCAATCTTAGAAACATATAAGTTCACGCTATTGATTGTTCCGATATAACCGGTTCTCACATATGCTTCAACGTAAGATAACTGATCTTTAAGATTCTTACGGATTTCTGCAACATCATTTTTATGTACCAGTCCGAAGATTCCTAAACCACCTGTCTCAACCTGTTCTGGTTTTGGAAATGCCGCAACGCCATCAACAAACGCGTCGAAATCAAATTTAGTGCAGGTCACTGATAAAGTGGCTTTCTGGAATTCGGCCATTGCCTTCGCATTAGCCGTATTGAACATATCAACTGCCTGGTGACCTAAGCCTTTGTCGATGATCAGTGGGTCTGTCATCGCTTCTTCATCGTAGTACATAAAGCGGTTCTGCAGTAATTCGACTTCATATTCTTCTTCTGTATAGCCAACTTCAATTGCTTTTGTGTTTCCTTCACCCATGGCTAAGGTTTCTGTATTTCCATCTGTAGCTTTATACACACGGATTTTCTTTTTCATGCCCGGCACGCCAACAAGAGAATTGTCAACGGTAACAAAATTCATCAAATCCAGATAAGACTGGTACTGATCTTCAAACTTGTTGGCAAGGACATAATTAGGATATGGTGTATTTGCCATATTTCATCTACTCCTTCATTCCATAAATTTCTTTGTATTCATCAGGGTTTTCTTTAGCGAATTTGGCCTGCTCAGCAATAGACATCTTCACTAATTCTTCGCGCGTCATTTTCTTTGCTGGGTCTTCTGCGCCGCCTTCTGGACGTCTTGTCTCTTCTAAAATCTTAGCTGTCATAGCTTTCTTCTGCTTTTCGTTGAAATCAGCCTGGACTTTAAATAAAGTCTCGGTGTCGCCGTCAACAAGCGCTTCTGCCGCTTTTTTCGCAGATTTAGCATCATAACCAAGTGTTACGTAATTTGCAGCGGCATCACTGATAGCCATAGAACGTTTTAAGTTCTTATTCTCATCAAGAATAGCCTGCATATCTGTGTCCGCTTTTTCCTTGTCTAATTCCGCCTGCGAGAGTGTTCCCTGATATTTTTTCTTCCACTCGCTTGCCTCTTTAGCATTTGCGTCACTTGCTTTTTTCACCTTCTGATAATCGGCCTCTGAAACCATGCTAATATCAGCCAAAGCTTTTTCAATTTCTTCAAGGGTCATGCCCTCGTGATACTTGTCACCTAAGATTTTCTTTAATTCCATGTTCTTCTCCTTTGCGATTTCTGACTTCTCTGTCATTTACTGCGATTAAGGACTTCTCTGTCCATTTCAATGAATCATGCGATTATAGACTTCTCTGTCTCATTTATTACTCTCCGTTAACGAATGACATCTGCTCATTTTGATTAGCTGTCACTGTCTCCGGATTGTTGCTTTTAATATCCTGTCCGGATGGATTCTTATCATCTGAATCCGTAACAGGCTGAATGGCTTCCAAATAAGGAATACTGTCCAGCCACGCCTGCTGTGGGTCTGTAAATAAATCCGATGTTTGAAATGCTATTCTTGGATGAACACCCGCTGTCAACAGGTTTGATAGCCCTTGTGTCTTAACAAGGAAGTTTGCAACCTTATTGCGGCTGAATCTGATGTCGATATCTCGAATCTTCATCTCTCTAAGTTCTTCATTGTCAGCTCGTGAAATAATGTTGCCGACAACCCGAAGCAATTCCATCTCACCCTCTCGGAACATCGTTTCTTGCCGATGGGCATCTTCCTCTGCTTCCTGCCATCCGCCGCCAAGCATTGTTGATTGGCCAGTGCTTGAACTTGAGGACGCTTCTCTGCCAGGAATATGGCAAATTTCTAATAAACGGGCGTATAGCTCCATAGCTAATGACTGGGCATCACTCTGCGGCAGAGCGTTACTTAAGATTTGTACGCTGGCCTGCAGTCCTTCCTCTGACTTTGTGAACAAAGATCCGCCTGCAAACAGACTCTTGGTCTCGTCTTCGTCAAGCTCAACATTGTTGAACCAAGTAAAGGACTGAACAAATTGGGCTAATCCATTCATTCGGTCGCTGGTGCATAGATTAATGGCATCAAGCAAACCTAGCACTCTCTCAAAACTGCCCATCTTTTGATAGTCATTTCGGTATTCGATAATCGGATTTAACCCTATCCCATTAGTCGTTCGGCTGATGGGGCCTAAAGGGTCGCTATCGAAAGTAAATACATCTTCATCTGTATAGGCTGTGTAATGCCTTTTCTTTAAAACTGCACTGTCTTCTGGCTCATCCCAATAGGTAACAGACAGCATTTTTTTATGGAAGACATCGGCTGAATAAATAACGAACGTTGTCATCGGGTCTAAATTCAAAAGAACAAAGTCGCTGATGCCTTTCTTTTCGAGGGATTTTCTAGGAAAAGCAGCTCTGTAAGCCACACCGCACGTAAGGAAAGTTTTAGCCAGCTCCTGATCTAATGAGGCTTTATTTTCTTCATAAAACATCTCATTCAGACGCATAACACACGTGTCGTCTTTTTCAACATCTGATTCTTTTGATTCTTTCTCAGCACGCTGTACGTAATTGATTGGCGATCCAAACACGTAGGCCAACTTAAAATCAACAATCTGCGATGCATGGTTCTGCACTGACTTTATGTTGATCTCAGGACGAACCTTTTTGATTCTGTCAAGGATTGGTTGTCTGCCCTTCTCATAATCAATCAAAAAACGAATATCCCGACGATTCTTTTCATGCGTGTTCATTGCCTTCTCAACAATCGTCCGAATATTTTCAGAATTGATGGTTGTTTCAGATGTGTAGATGGGAATCCGGCCGTAATGTGATGGTTTTTCCATAAATTCGATCTCTTCGCTCATCCGCACACATCCTTTCTTAAAATAAAAGAGCCGATCTAACGTACTATGTACGTTCTGATTGGCTCATAGGCTCTAAATCTATTTGAATTTCTTTTTTATCTTCCTTGCACCAAAGATACAAAGTACCTTTAGCGTTACAATCAACTTTTGCTAATAGTTTCTTTTTACCTTTCTTAAGGCAAAGAGGGCAGTAAATTACTCGCCGCATTAATTTAAGCCCCCTTTCATTGTAAACAGACACAAAAGACACACTCTAAAATAACGTTTAATCATAATAAGTGGAGGTGGCTAATATGATTTTTGAATCGAATAGAATTGGAAGAAATCACATCACAAAAACAATGGAATACAGATCTCTGTTTACCATCGTATTATACAATACAGTAAAAATGAAATTCTACTTAAGTGTGACCCAATTAAAAATAGCTCTTATTGGTCACATGAGCCTTTACCGACTGGCCGAAATATTTGGCTTTAACTAACTGCGCCATAGCGTCCGGTGCATCGTCATTCTTGTTTTTTCCAAGAATCTTAAAGCTCAGAAGATTTTGAATGAACTGTTGATAATCTTTGCTTCGCTTGCCATCTTCAAGGAACCAAAATTCAACGATATCGGGTGCAGATTCAAAAATACGAACACTTTTTGCTTTTGTGGTGGGTGCATTTTTCGCGCTTAACCGGCATTTATAATCTTTTTTGTCCAACAGCTCCTCAATGGCGTCCTTATACTCTTTCCCGCCATTATTCCCTTCAATAGCGACAGAACCCAGCTTATGCTGAATGATTTTATTTGCCACTAAAGGCTGCGTAATGGATTTATTTGCCTGAGAAAAGATGGCATCAACGATATAGGATTCTCCGTTATCATATTCATAACAAATAGGCATACAGAGATAATCTCCGCCACCCCACGCAACATCGACAACAGCGAAACGTCTTGCGGGCTCTTCGTCAGGAAGTACACCATTATAGAATCGAAGATCATTGACATTGAACAGAACACCCTCACGTTCGATAGGCTCCCCTTGATACTGCGCCAGCCAGGAAGCAAGGTCCCCCGCTCTTTCAAAGCTTGCTCTACGCCGGCGATAATAGTCCGTAGAAAACCCGACACCGTAATCATAATCAAAATTACTTTCATCCTCGCCGTCTAATGCCGGAACATTGATGACTTTATAACGAACATTTTTATAGTTTTCATCATTTTCCAAAAGGTCGATACGAATACCAGCTGGGTCAACGACAGACCATCTGGTACCTACCCACAAAATCTTAGCCTGCATTTTCGCACGGGCGAGCAGATTGTTATCTACCTTTGACCAGGCGCTAAGCATACGATCTTTGTTTAAGGCTTCCTCAATACCGCCAATCAAATCATCACTGATTAGAAAACCATTACAGTCGCAGGCACCATTCAATGTGCCATACAATGACCGACAAGTAAGTGATGGGTATCGTTTTTTACGCTTGATATCCAGGGTATTGAGCTTTGAATTCTTAGCTGCAATCTCAGTGTTTTTGAAAATCTTATGCCACGCATACGTTTCATCGTCGTTGATGATTTCCAGGGCGCCTTGATAAAAGGCGGTAGTGATCGTGTCTGAAAAGGCACTGTAAAGATTTGCTTTTTCCGGGTCCCGGCCTAATAGCCATGTGGCAAGAAATAGCACAAGCGTTGTCTTTCCAGTTCTTGGCGGCTGACTGATAAACAGCTCATCCAATTCATCATCGACTAACTCCTGAATGGCGTCAACGATCACTTTTAACTTTTTTCGCCTTGGCTGATAGAATCTTTCTCTCACTGGACGTTTGGACTCCAAAGCCATCATGTAATCTTCAAAAACATACGGCGCTGTTTTGAAATAGGATTCCTTATACAAATCAAGAAACATAGCCCTGTCATCAGGATTGTTGCCCCTGTTTGAAGCTTCTTTAGCAAAAAAGGCCCTTGCCTCTCGGACAAGAGAAATCCCTGTTTTTATATCTCCGTCTGCAAAGGCGATGTCTGCAAGTTCATTTTTCTTAAACATGTCATTTGTTTTGGCCGCTAATTCTTCAACTGAACTCACTTTATCACCTCGATTATAAAATAAAAAAAGAGCCCACTCAATCAATGAATAGGCTCATGGCTCTTGATATTTAGTTTTCTTGCTTTGACTGCCTCAAAGCCAATCCCCCTCGCAGTCTTTGCAAGCCAGTGGCTACCGTGCGCACGTCGCCAAAAATACTGGTTTTTTGTTAGGGGTTTTTTAGGGCGACCGCTTATATGCGGATTGGCGCTCAGCCTTTTATTACGCCCAAGCCATTATAATAGGTGGATTTCCCAATGCCCACTTGCTTGCAGGCTTTGTTCAGGCTTAATCCTTCTTCCATCAGCGCTGTGACAGCTGCTATCTTATCCGAGGAAGTCTTCGGTCTCCCTAAGATTTTACCACGCTTACGAGCGGAATTCAAACCTTCTGTTACCCGCCGAGAGATGTCCTCTCTCTCATGCTCTGCGACAGAGGCCAAGACCTCTAAGATAATATTATTGATCATATCCAATATCCACTCCTGCCCTTCAATCTCAATCAATGTGGTAGGCATATTGAGAATGCGGACAATGACACCATGGTCTTTGAACCACTGCAGTTCATCTTTGATTCCCTGCTTGTTTCGTCCAAGTCTGTCAAGGTCGTGGATATAAAGCTCATCGCCGGACTGGATAACGGTCTTTAATTTAAGGTATTCTTCACGCTGGAAGTCTTTACCTGTTTGTTTATCGGTGAAAATGTTTTCTGTGTAGCGTTCTAAGCTGTCTATTTGTCTTGCCAGCTCTTGTTTTTTGGTAGAAACTCTGATGTAGCCATATTTCATGCGTTCATCGCCTCTTTTATATGATCAATGGCGTCTGTAAGGCCATCATTGATAATTGTTGCGAGATTTTCGATGTCTCTTTCGTATAATTTGACCTGACAGTCGCTGGATGCAGCGACTGAAAGGACAAGTGAAACAGAATTGATAAGTTCAAGCTGATTTAACAGCTCTTCTAATTGAACGTTAGTCATAGACGATTACCTCACACGTTTTCTTGGCGCCTTTAACTTTATTGTTTTAGGGCTCCAAAGTTTTACGTCTTTTCCCAACTGCTCCAATTGCTCTTTGTCCAGCTCTGTTCTGAACTTTGTGCCGTATTTAGGGCGCATATAGTCATTTCTTAATGCCTTTCTAATCTCAGGACCAGCAATGACATAATTCAGCCCATTGTCTTTGCAAATACGTTTTACACGCGTTTTGATAACAGAGCTTGTATGCGTATATACTTTTTCCCATTCTTCACCTTTCCCAGCTTGTTGGGAAAGATACAATGATTCCTGAATCAGCGGCGTCGGACGGGTGGCAAAACCCTCTACGGCTTCTAAGCGCCCTTTCAAAGTCTTTATCTCATCATCATGCGCTAGTATCATTCTTAAGACACTTTCAACAACTTGCTTAGGATCAGCCGCTTCTAAACGTTGGCTCTTAATCTTTTCATCTTTTTCGTAAAAGGCCCCAACATAGCAGGCGGTGAACAGTACGCCCTTCTTTCCTGTCAACTTGTTAGCTATCATGTCACAACCCTTTCTTGTGCAAAGGTAGCAAGCTCTTTTTTCTCCTTTTACATCTTGATAGGTACTAGGGATAAAGAAATCTAACGGGCGGAATTTTGCGCCGGTTAAAATTTCCTCATAAAATCTTATCTTTTTCAACAAATCCTTATGCTGTATCTCAATTTCTCTTGCGATTTCTCTGCTGTCAATGACAGCCTGACCGTTAAGGTCGGTTACTTGTAATTCCATTGTGCTTCTTCTCCTTTTCATTTGATTTTTTTGGCACAATGTAGTACAATAATTGTGCCTTAATAGGTATAGAGCGCGACTTTCTCAGGGTGCAGTGCTCTTTTTTTTATTTGGCCGCCATTGCTCTACGCTTTAATGGTCTGCCGTCATAACATTCGTCGAATATCTGTTGGATACCCATGGAAATGATTTCTGTCATTGTTTTTCCATAGTAAGTAGAACAATAGTTTAGCATCAGTATTTCTTCGTCCGTTAGTCTCACCCCAACACGAGTTCGCTTTGGAGCAATAGTTGGCCGCCCTGTTCTAGGACTCATATAGAACCTCCTTGTTTAAATTTTGTACAAACAAAATATAACTTATGTACAAACAAATGTCAAGACATTTTTGGAAACTTATGGAAATTTAACGAAAGCGTTTTTTCTTTGGTTAAAAACCTCTCGTTATCAACTAGGTTCGAATTTGGGGCCTTCCTAAATTTTAGGGCGGTTTAAATCAATTCATCAAAATGATGAATCGTTAAAAAGAGCGGCATCAGGAAGGCAAGCATTTCTACTGTTTAACTGGGCAAGAGCTGAAAGAGTTTAGGGCAAACGGACAAATTGACCTTTTGCCAAACGCGAACAAGCTTTACCTCTGGACAGAACGCGGAGCTTTCTTACATGCCAAGTCATTAAACACAGATAAAGCATGGGAAGTCTATGTTGACGGCTATTCCTAAATTTAAGGATTTGAGTTTAAACAAATAAAACAAACCCGCCAACCGGCTCATTATTGAACCGATTGACGGGTTTTTATTTGGTTATCGTCATTTTTAACGAGATGTCTTTTGTATAAGCTCATCCAAAGAATCTCTAAGACTTTCTGCCATCTCACGAGTCATCACAACATTTGAAACCGTGCGGGTTTTTGCCTCTAATGCGCCCGCATCATTTATGATTGGTGTAGTAAGCAAAAAATTGATAGTCATTTCTCTGCCCGAATCATCAAATGTGCATTGAATCCCATTTGCGTAAACTGTATTATCCATATACCTTTCTCCTTTCGCGTTTAATTTGCAAGATTATACTTTGTTACTACCCTCTTTTTAGTAACTAAGTCTCGATATAAAGTGTCTTTTTCAATACTTTGCGACGCTATGTTAAAAGAATAATTTTTTCTATCCGCCGCTTTCTCTTCTTCGCTTGCGATTTTGATATCTAAATCCAGCCCTAATTTGCAGCAAATTTTCGACAGTGTCTCAATTGAAAAGTTATAGTTCTCACTCTCCATTTTTGACACCATCGCCTGGCTAATACCTAAAAGCTGTGCAAATTCTTTCTGTGTCATGTTCCTTTCCAATCGGCATTTTGTTATCCGACTCGCGATTTTGGTTAGTAAATCGGTAGTTTTAATTTCTTCATCAGATAAAACGCCGTCAAACATATTAAAAAGTTCCTTAAGCATATCTTTACCCATCTTCTCTATCCCTCCACTTTATTAAACGTTCTTCAGCAATGGATATATACTTTTTATACCCGGTATTACTTTTCCCTGATTTTTCATTGAAAGCGACTAAAAAAACAATTTTTTCTCCTTCTGGGGCGCACAAGAAACGCACATTATACCCTGTGCCTTTCAAATGCAGAGAATACATCGTAGTACTTACATGTTTCAAAACTTCATTGGAGTCAACTTTAACTAATTTTTGCACAGGATGATCATTTATAAAACCAATCTGATGACGAAACTGTTTAGTAAATGAAATTAAATGTCCTCTCAGAGTGTTTGTCAGCAACTCCTGCATATCGTCTATAAATCCCTCAGCTAACTCAATTTTTCTATTGCCCTCCAACGCTTCGGCAAAAGCATCCATTTGTGTTATTATATCCCCTTTCTTTAGAAATTATATTACTTATAAGTTATATTTACAACTTTTTTGCAAATTATGAAAAAATTTTTTTACTGCACTTTACAACACTACATCTGCAAGCCCTTTGGCTATGTCTGCGGCTTTTCTCATCAAACTGTTCTCTTCCAGGTACTCTAAGCCTTTCAGCGTTATATCTGGACGCGATATGACAATTTGACAGCCTGAAAAGTCTTTGACGACCTTGACTCCGGAAATGTAGCCATTCTCGACCAGTAAGGCCATAATCCGCTTCCAAAGCGGTTCTGGAATCGACAAGGCTTTGGCTGAAATGATTTGTGGGTCAAATTCTTCAACAGACATCGCTTTCTCAAGGATTTTAAGTATCTTGTAAATGATCTTAAAGTTTTCTGACATAGATTATTCAGTCCTTTCTCTCCACTTGCCGCGGTTGTCTACTCTATCAGGCAATTCGTCGAGGACGATAGTATGCTGGACTCTGTCATCTTTGTTCTTTGGTCTTAGAACCACTTCGTAGTTCAACTCATTAGCAATTTTCATTAGGATTGAGACCTTGGTGTCCCCTCTGATAGCTATATCGGAAATGCTCGCATGACTTTTATACCCGAGTTTTTTCGCCAGCGATCTGAAAGTATGTCCCCTGAGCTTAATAATTTCATTTAAAGCATCGGCTAAATTCATGATGAAATCACCTCTTTCAGCTATATTCTAGTACGTTTTTTAATGACCGTCAACCCCTTTTTTGTATTTTCGCGATTTTTTGGCCTTCGATTTTGGGGGCCTTTTTATTTCTTGCGGGTGGTTTTAGGGTTGAGCAGGGCTTTGCGGGCAGTTCCAAAAAAGGGGTGGGGTACCCCGTCGGTGAACCAGGCACCAAAGACAAGCGGTCTGAAAACAATTGTTTTCAAGACCATTAAAAATGTACGTTAAAAAAAGTAAAAAAGTATTGACATTGTACGTTAATAAGCGTATACTATGATTGTGGTCAATAAATAACGACCACAACAAGCAACACCCAAGTACATTGACAACTGAATACATGGCAATCCTACAGTATATATAACATATACAAAAAGGCCGGCTACTCCATTGCTGGATAACACCGACCCCACGTATATAGCTTTGACGGGCAATATATACACTAGGATTGTACCACACAAAAAAGGAAGGTACAAGACTATGTTAAGAATTTATTATGAAAACAAGTTATTTTCTTTTGATGGTACACGGGATGAAAGCCTGGCTTTATTCTTAGAGTTGCGTGGCTATGAAAGTTTTGATTACTTTTTAGACGATTGTCTTTATTCGGAGTATGAAGACTCTTATATCCATGATAGCACTTGTGACTGGTCAGACATCCTTGACAGATTCGGCAACAGTGTTGACGTCGGACTTGATGATAGTCTTTTATATGACTGTAGCATGACGGCGTGTGACTATCCGTTCTATGGCTTCATATCTGATGATTACGCCATCGTGACCGAAGATACGGGGCGCAGTTATCCTATGTATTCGGACTGGGCTTCTGATAATCTCTATCATTGTGAAGAGTGCGGAGACTGGTTTGAACATGATACATCGGGCCGTTATATTGATGGTTACTGGTACTGTAATGATTGTGCGCCAGAAAGGCCCGTCATCTATGACTACCATGGTTATGATGGCAGCTATAAAGAGCGCTTCTTGAATAGCGGCAGTCCTGAGGATGACATCCCTGTGGGCTTTGAGCTGGAAGTCGATAACGTAGAATGCGACAATGAAGAGCTTGCCGACGATGCCCTGGAAACAGTGAATGCAGATGATGATTATTTTCCTTGTGAATATGACAGCTCTGTTGATTTTGAATTTATCAGCCAGCCTATGACGCTTGCCTTACATAAAAAGCTGGACTATGACAATACACTTCTTGACGCTCTGCGTGGCCGTTGCCAGAGCCATGACGCGGGTACTTGTGGGCTTCATGTCCATGTATCTAAGCGAGACTTAAGCGATAAAGCTTTAGAAAGAATTCGTGTGATTTTAGAATTCTTCAAACCTGAGCTTTTCACTTTCTCCCGCCGTCAGTCATGGACTTACCAATACGCCAGCTTTGGTGACAGAACACCAAAAGACGGGCTTAAACTGGTTGATGTCAAAGGGAAAACATACGCCGGACATTATACCTATTACAATGAAGAAAGCGGCTCTACAATTGAATTTCGCTTGTTTAGAGGCACTCTTAAGGGCTCTACTCTTTATGCCTCTTTGGAGCTGGTTAGAAACATCGTGAACATAGCAAAAGCAGAACACATAAAAAAGATAAGCTGGTCTGATCTGCTTACGGGTGAATACTGCGCCGGCTACTCAAGAAGTCGCGGCATTATCTGTAATGCCGTGCTTGACTTTGAAAAGCTGGAAAGCGAATACATGAGCCTTTGCGAGGCATTCCATCAAAAAGTGCATGAGCTCATAGAGAAAACACCACTGGGCAGTGACGTGCTTGTGGCTTATATCCGACAGAACGCAGAGCCTGAAGCTGATATTTACGCAGTACCGAAAAGCAGAGCAGAAGACGCCTTGCTTGAACCTGGTCGCTTATGGCGCCTGGACTGGGCACACCATTATATGCACCTGACCGCAAACAATATTGACCGTGTGTTAGGGGGTGCGCAATAATGTGTATCATCTGCGTAAAACCTGCGGGCGTTGCAATGCCTAGCCACAAGACTATAAAAACCATGTTTGAAAACAATCCAGACGGTGCGGGCTATATGTATTATATGCCCGCCAGCCATAAGGTCATCATTAATAAGGGCTTCATGGATGATGACAGACTTTTAAAAAGCCTTGACTCTTTAGCCGAAAAGCTACCCCTGAAAGATATCCCGCTGGTAATGCACTTTCGCATATCCACCAGCGGGCTTTCCGATGAGGGCAATTGCCACCCTTTTCCGATCTCTGAAAATGATAAGGACTTAAGGGCCACTTACATCAAAACCGACTTAGGAATGGCACACAACGGTGTTTTAAGCGATTTTGAGCCAGAAAAAGGAAGCGTGCTGAATGATACTCAAACATTTATCAAAGAGTGCGTGAGCTTGCTTCCTGGCGCGATTTCCGGCAAGTTCGACAAGCTGATTAATAGAATAATCGGGTCGTCAAAACTTGCATTCATTGACAGCCAGGGAAACATCAAGACCTACGGCAAATTTTTAGAGGCTGACGGGCTTTTTTATAGCAATACTAGCTATCTTGAAACCTACTTTGGTGGCTGGAAATATACTAACTATGACAAAATGTATGAAGAGTATTACAGCTATGAAGACGATATCAGTGAGGCAGAGCTTCTTCTTGAATGTGCTACAGTCGGCGAAAAGATCGTTGTCGATAATATCGACGTTTTCGAGGCCTTGACCGACATGCTGGTTATCTATGAGCCAGAAGACGGCCTGACTTTCTACAGCGACAACCGCCCGGTAAATCTGGAAGTCAATTCAAAGTACAAAAGCATAGGCGTTAACAACTGGAATCAGATAGTGACCGTTGACTGGGCCGAACAATCCTTTACCACCATAGCAATCGGCGATATTTCTTATAGCGAGGACCGCCCCAGCGTGATACAATAGCGTTGAGGTGGTCGCTATGATTAAACTATTGTTTAAAGCTATTTTCTATCTATGCTTTGGTTTCTTCTATGTGCTATTCATTCTCCCCGTGATCATCGCGGCGGGAATCCTTAAGGGCTTCAATAAATGAGGCCCTTTTCTTATGCCCTTTAAACCTGGCAAAATAGGCTTGCCAGGCGGCATTTAAGGTCTGCCAGGCGAATTATCGAGCTTTAGGCAAACCGGCCATGGCAAGCCCATATAAGCCACGGATACGACAAAAACACCCCAACCACATGCTAGGGTGTTTTTTTGTGCTCTTGCATACGGATATGCAAAAACGGATTTTCATTTTCAGATTTCTTTAAAATCTGCGTCAATGATTTCAGATTCGATTTCAGCTTCAAGCTGAGATAAGGTTTTCTTCTCAGATTTTTCATGTCGCATGACAACTTCCTGAGCTTCTCTGTAACCGTGTTGACTTTTCAAAAGAAATATCGAGCCGACCGTATTCGTATTCCCACTGAGCAATCCTTGTTCCAGATTATCGGCCATGATGTCCAAAACCTTCGCCAAAAAGATTGAAGTATCGTGATCAGGATGATTTTCAAGCCATGCCTTCATCGTACTGCTGTGAATCCCGATATTTGCCGCTAAGCCTTTTGCCGTTGGAACTCTTTGGTTCTTTTCGCAAAGATTGAAATACCTTTCTGCCCTGTTGATGATCGCATCGGTGTCATCAATCCTGACCGGGGTTAATTTAAGCATTTGACGTAAAGTCGAAACGCTGTATTGATTGTAATTGTCCAGAGCCTCGATTTGAAGCTCTTTTGCTGTTAATTTCTCGGATTCCGAGATTTTAATTGGTTTTCTTCCCATAAAAATTTTCCTTTCTGAAATTTTATTTCAAATTTTGAAAATCATTTTTGATTTTCAGATTCAACATCTAGGTCAAGCGTCCTAGTTAGTTACCTTTCAGGCCATAAAATCTGTACGACCTGGGGTAGTACATCCCAAAACCCATCTGCGCAGGGGGCCACCCATACCTTTTACATCCCACGCCCTTCACACGCCCGCCCTAGGGCATGAAGTGTGTACCGTGTGTGTGCACCGAATAGAATTTTCCAAATATATATTACCTCATTTATAGAATTATAGAATTTCTTATGATAATCCTAAATTTTTAATTCTATAAATTCTATAATCTAATATATACTTTATATAAGGTAACTTGGTACACTTAGTACACTAATATAAATAATATAGATTAAATCAGCATTTTTCAAAAGGCAAAAGTGTACCTTAGGTGTACCAAGTGTACCCTTCTTTTTTTGGGTTTAGGATTCTCTTAAATTCATTTCTCTAAAAATTATAGAATTCAAAATCTCTTTAAATCGGCAAATTATGTGAATTGTGTCGAATTCTTGTCAAAAATGCGCTTTTTCCTCTAAAAAAGAGGGGCAGGAATGTAACCCGTCCTAACGCCCCTGCCCCCATTTTCCTTCCAGAAATTCAATGTATTCCACAACCATATGAAGGATTGTTTCAAATTCTTTACTGTCCTTAAGTATTACGTAAATGTCATATACGACAAACAATGCGGTAACTGCCATCAGTATGTAATCTGGTGTGCCTTTATCCACCATCTTTAACTGCATGCCAAATAGAAAACTAAACCACAACGCTGCCAGCATTCGGCATAATAACTTACATCTCCATACGCTCATTTCAATTTCTCCAATTTTTCGATAATATTCACACAACGTTTTTGCTCTTTCTCTAGTTTTTGGCAGGCTTCTGCCAGACTGTAAATGCCCGAACGCACGATGTCCGCCTGACACCGGCGCAAATAACTTTCAATGGCACTTGAAAGGCTGTGATGGTAAGCAGCGTTTTTATATTTAACGCTTCCTGCATCCTTGCCGCTCTGAACGACATAACTTTCCTGTAAAATGTACTGACAGCCATCGTGTTCAATAACAAATCTTTCGTCCAATCTAATCATTGTTTTTCTCCCTTCGTTAATCCTTTAAATGGTTTGACTCTCACTTCATACCCATGAACGGGTCTATTGTTTTTTAAAGCGGTACTCAAGGTAGGATCACTGCACCCAATCTCTTCCGCAACTTCTTTAGCCACACCAGTAAATACCACTTCTCCGTCTTCTATCAACTCTATGCTTTCGCCTACTGCAAACGGGTCATATTTCAATTTGACAAGCATTTTTCTGTATCCGCCATAATTCTTACGGACTTCTGCCATCTTTCCGCCACAAGCCTTAAATTCGGCTATAGATGGACTCCGCCAGTATTCTTGATAGAAGGCTTGAAGAATTTCCTCGTTAGTCATTTCTCATTCACTCCTATAATCATTAAATTTTTTGCCCCCACATTGCCTGGATTTCCGTCTTTAAATCCGATGCACTTACCTTCAATGTTCCAACCATTAATGTGTTCAGCGACAAGTCTAGCAACGGTAAACATAGTTTTATCGCATCTTACAACTAGACGGCCTTTTGACCAGAATGGTTTGAGTTGTTTATTGCGATGTCCTTCGATGAACACCTTTCCGCTCTCTGTGACAATAAATCTATCTTCCCCGCGAGTCATGAACACCTTATATTTTTCACTGCGGTAAGATGTTTCTCCGGCATCGCTTTCGATAATGATGTATTTATCTTGGTAGGGGCGCCCCTCATTGATGAGAGCGTAAACAGTGCTCGACTGTTTAGCTCCCATCCCTGAGATCAATTCAGCCATAGTAATAGTTCCGCACACTTTTGTGATATCATTTTTGTCCAGCATTAAGAACGTCTTCATAGCTCGCTCCTTCCCATTTCTCGGCCAGCTTCTTCATGCGCTCCACGTTTTTTGTGATATGATCGTTAGCACCATAATAATTTAATGCATCAATAATCGTGCCATAATCATCGCTTGACATGGTTCTAATGATTACTGCCAATTTATCTTTTTCAGCTAATCCGATAACTGAAGCCATCCATCTTCCCCCTTCATAGTCTTCTTTAGAAAAAATCAAATATCTTTTGTGAACGGGCTTTAAAAGGCTGCGGTAAGAGATGAGCGGATATGTTTCAAAGTTTAGATGGTCAGCCACTTCACGAGCCAGACCCTGGCATTCGACGGTATACCTATTTTGCATATCAAGCGCTACATACTTTTTCCTGCCGTTGGTGTTATAGTGGTGTATATTACAGCCCAGATTACACAAGGCCAAAAAGTTCTTAAATTTGCCAAAACGCGTTCTGATATATTTCAGGTCAATACCAATGCCTTTTGCTTCTTCTCTTGTGGGAACTCGGCCATGTTCTTTAGCGAATTTTCTGACTTTCTTTGCGTACAACTTGTCCCGTTCATTACTTAAACTTTTAGCCACAGCTCTCCTTGGGCGCTTGGCAATTGCCCACTTGCCCCTTCCGGCTCGTCCCTCTTTGATAGCTGCGGAAATTCTTTCCTGAAACTGCGACATTATAAACACCCAATAGCGAGCATGATGCCCTTCTTGACTTCGATAAGATCCTTCTCACTTAGCGAGCCGATCTTTCGCCTTAAAGAATCTAATGGAACTGTCGTAATTTGCGGACAAAGGGCCGTAGATGGTTTCTCAAGTGGATAAAATAAAGAAATATGTGTATCTAAGCTTGGGTGATAATCTTTTGTTGTACATGGAACAACAGTCACAGAACGAGCTCCCATACTGAGTGCGTAGTTACTGGTGACAACCACGCAGGGCCTTCTGGAACCAATGACACTTCGGTCATAACTAGGTGGTAGTTCTGTTAAATAAACGTCTCCTTGTCTGATACTATTCAGCTTCATATGTATTTTCCTTCCTTCCTTCTTTCAAGTTGTAAGTGTTCGATTTTATGCAATAGGTCTGTGACTTGTCGGCCATAACAGCTTTGTTTATCCAGCTCGACAAGCCCCATCTTAACGATTGCTAATTCCTTTTCAGTTAAATTAATTGTCATATTTTTTCCACCTCTGATTTTAAGTAAGCCATCAAGGCTTCTTGTTTTGTGTTTTTTTCTTTCAAAACTTGCATTATCTGCTCATCTATCGTCCCTTTAGCAATAAGATGATAGATTTGAACAGCTTCTGTCTGTCCGTTTCTATGCAGTCTGTCATTGGCCTGCAAGTATAATTCCAATGACCACGTCAAGCTGAACCAAACAATGATGTGTCCACCCTTTTGAAGATTGAGTCCGTGTCCAACACTGGCAGGATGACAAATAGCGACGGGTATTTTCTTACCGTTCCAGTCGTTTATATCGCTTGTAGTGACGATTTCTCGAGCATCTGGTATTCTTGCTTGGATTCGTTGTTTATCGTGCTGAAAGCTGTAAAACACGAGGATCGGAGAACCGTTCGCCTGCTCAATCAATTCTTCAAGTGCATCGAGCTTTTTATCATGCACTGTAACAGCCGTATGATTCTCATCATAAACAGCACCATTAGCTAACTGTTGGAGCTTGTTGCTAACAGCCGCAGCGTTTAAAGCAACGATCTCTTTTCCTTCCAATTCAAGCAGAGCTTCTTTTTTCAATTCCTTATACAGTTGCTTTTCTTTGCCCTCAAGATTCACCTCAACATCATGGAAAACCTTTTCTGGCAAGTCCAGGTAATCTTCTTTTTTCATGGACATACAGATATCTGAAAGCTTGTCATAAATTTCTTTTTCAGCAGAAGCCAGTGGTATATATTCGTAAACGACATATCCATTGCTTCTCCCTGGCCTAAAGTATTTATTTCTGAACGAAGTAACTGTCTTTCCCAGTCTTTGCCCTTGGTCTATCAAAAACATCTGAGGCCAAAGGTCAATCAATCCGTTAGGCTGAGGTGTCCCAGTTAAGCCGACTACGCGTTTGCAGCGTTTGATGACTCTCTTTAAGGCCCTGAATCGTTTGGCCTGTGTAGACTTGAAGCTGGATAATTCATCAATGACCAGCATATCGAAATCCCAATCGCAATTATCAATCAGCCACACAACGTTTTCTCGGTTGACGATGTAAATATCGGCTTTTGCATTAAGTGCCGCTATACGCTTATTTCGCTCTCCGCAGACCACAGAATATTTGAAATGTTTAGTTTGATTCCATTTTTCAATTTCACTTGGCCAAGTAGCAGAAGCAACTCTCAAAGGAGCGATGACCAAGACCTTAGTAACTTCAAATCGGTTAAACATGAGCTCATCAATGGCAAGCAAAGTGCTGACAGTCTTGCCTAGACCCATATCAAGAAACAAACCGCATTTCGGGTTCTTGACGATGAAATCAATGGCTTTCTTTTGATAGCCATAGGGCTTAAAATTCATTTCTGCTGCACCCCCAATCTCATCGCCAAAATAAAGTGATCAACTTCTTGTTTATTTTTAAGCAGAGCGTATAGACAGCCTTGCTCAGCCAGTTTCCTTGCCCAATACTTTTGAAGGCTGCTCAACTTTCCGCCTTTTGGCCTTTTTAATTCAACGAAAGCGACTTTACCATCAAGAATTACAATCCTATCAGGCGCACCGGCATAGGCGCTTTTGAACTTCAAGCAGAGACCGCCAAAGCGTTCTGCCTGAAGTTTTAAATAGTTTTCAATTTGGTTTTCTCTGGTGTTATTTTTCATCAGGATCACCATCTCTTCGCGCAAATCCTTTATGAACTCTGCCCTTGATTCTTACACGTCTGCGTGACCAATCAGGCAAAGAATCTAAAATTGAGTTAATCATTCTGGCATCTATAAGGTCCATGCGTTCAACACTCTTTCTGAACACATCCTCCCATATCCATGCCGCGCAAACTTTATGCATTTTCATGACACCCAATTCCCAGGCATCTTCGTTATCCAGAAACTCTGCTCTTTGTTCAGCATTTCTTTGGTACCAGTCTTTAGGCACCGGTTTTTCCAAATAGGCCACAATTAAATCCTTTCTTGGGTCCTCGTCCATCGCACGTTCCTGCTGTTTAAGCATTTCCTCTGATAAGTCCTTATCTAAATAGAGTGTCTCTCCGTTTTCCCATAGAAACTTAGCTTCTGCCCATATCTGGTCTATGTCTTCGTCTGTCAGGTCCCAGCTTCTTTTCGTCGGCATGACGCCATCCTGCTGATAAACAGGCCAGTATCGTCTATTGCCGGTCGTATCCCGCAAATAAGTAGAGTCATTTGTTGTTCCGACGAAGATACATCTTCTTGGGAGATTTTCAACTTCGGCCTTATAAGCGCCTCGATAAGTATCGTCAGTCTTGGAGATGAATTGCTTTAGATCATTGACATCAGAACGTCTAAAAGCCGCCAGTTCTCCAATCTCGATGATCCATCGCCCTTGCAGCTGCTCCATGCCATCTTTTCCTTTAAAAGAGGTTAGGGAATCAGAAAACCATTCTTTCCCCAGCTTTTTCCACAGCAGTGATTTCCCAAGTCCCTGTTTGCCCGCAAAGATGAGCATCGTATCAAACTTAGTGCCTGGTCGATAGGCTCTGGCTATAGCACCGCATAGTGTCTTTCGCGTTACAGCTCTTGTCAGCTCGGTGTCCTCGGCCGCTAGATAATCAATTAATAAAGTATCAACGCGGGGATTTCCGTCCCATTTAAGCTTATCAAGGTAGCTTCTGATCGGGTCAAATCTGTTGGCATTAGCTATTTCAGCTACAGCGTCATCAATAACTTTAGTCATATTCCGCAGATCATATTTTTCACCAAAGTAGTTTCTCATTTTGTTTCCATCAACATCACGGTATCTTCTCCAAGACTTAGAAGGTTTCCAGTCTTGGTCCAATTTAAGAGCCTTAGCATTTTCCAATTCATTAAATCCGATTCTGTCTTTAAAAAGCGGGTCATTTTCAAGAACGAGCTTTACATTTTCAACGATTTGCGCTTTTGCCCCTTTATTGGTTAGAATGAAATTCTGTGTCCAACTTAAATCGGTTCCTTCATTTTCAAAAAGCGCTAAATCCGCCCCTTGTTCGGTTAATCGCTCCCTACTCATTACCTCAATGACTTTCTTGTCTGAATAAACTAATTGCTTCATCGCAGTCCAAGAAGGGAATTTTCCAACGGGTGTCCCAGCCTTAACGTCCTCATCCAATTCACCAAATTTATGCAGTCTTACCAAATCAAAGGCATTGCATAATACTCCTGAGGCTGGGTCAGTAGAATGGTGGGAATAGCTAAATACATCGTTGTAAATAACAACCCCAGCACTGGTACTGCCCTTTACATATGTATAGCGGTCATCACCGCAAGGCTGATAGTCAGGAACAAATTTCTCAATTGCTTCCCGTATCGTGTAAGTCCGGCAGAAAGTACCGACGATGCCATCTTTTTCTCTAGGATCCTTTTGCTTCTTTCCTGCGTGGCTCTCAACAATGTCTGTAAATCTACTGCTGGTTGGCCAGGCAGTAATATCTTTCCAATCAACATATTCAGCAAGAACTGAATCAGCCGACAGAATATCTCCGCCATTTTCTCTGAAAACATATTCCCCATCAATACTATGGCTCGGCCAATACATCAACCTCTGTGGCTGATATGTTGTATCATCAAAGGCATCGATGCCGATTTTTTGTGCTATTTTCCTTGCGATAGCCTGATATTCATCCGGTGCCACTGGCCTGTCAAGCAGAATAACCAAACGCAATCTTGGCTTTTCGGGCTGATGTTTATGTGTACTGTATAGCAGTGCTTTTTTGTTCCACACTTTGATGAAACCCGCCCAAACATCCAAGCCCTTGACAGCATAGTCTGCGTCAAGGCACACCAGTTGCCGATGTTTGACCTTTGAACGACGGCCATCTGTAAGGTATCCGCCAACAAAGCCTCCGACGTCCTTGATGTTATCCTGCTCTGCCTTTTTCATGCGGAGGAACTCCGCTTTTGTCTCTTGCGTAATAGTCGGCTTCTGCAGTCTCTCGGCCAGTTCTCCCCAAGTCATTTGGACATTTTTCCACTTGGCTTGCATTCGGCTCCTGCCCAGCGCTATATCAAATTTTAAATTGCCCATTTTAATCACCTAATCTTTCAAATAATATGGCGTTTCGTAACCAGCCGCATTGAGACAAAGTCCTTTTGACCAGGACATCGGTTTACACATGATCTGGCATACATCTTCGACTTTTGCAGTCTGAGGTGCCTCAATGATCACCTCATCGTGGATATGTCCAACGATCTCATAGCCTTCTCTGTCAAGCCTTAACATAGCAATGGCAAGTATATCTCTGGCAATAGCCTGCACAACATTTTCGGTCAGCTTACCGCCATAGGTTTTAATTCTTTCCCATTTTTTTGTCGTTTGGTTCTGCCCCATATAAGTGATGTCATTAGAATCTGCAACAGCACCGAGCTTCACATCTCTGTAAATTAATGGTCTTTTAGAAGGAAGGTTAATGATAACGCTCGCTCCTATCCTTTCAATTGAAATTTTATTAGCTACGATTTGAATACCGCCATTTTCAGCGACCTCTCTAAATGCGCTGTCAATCAGTTTCCAGAACTTAATGATATGCGGACTTGATTTGCGCCATTTATTCACAATGTCCTGCATTTCCTGCTCTGAAAGTCCCATTTTATCTGCACCCATAGCTTTTAACGCACCGACTCCGCCGCCGTATCCACAGGCCAATTCTGCAACCTTCCCTTTTTGTCTTAGTTCGCCATTAACTCCGTGCTTGACAACAGGCACACCAAACATTTGTGAAGCCGATTCGCAATAGATATCGCCGCCTGATTCAAATAATTTCGTGCGCCACTTCTCCCCGGCTAACCAAGCGATTACCCTTGCTTCTATGGCTGAATAATCCGCCACAATAAATTTATGGCCTTCTTTAGCTACAAGCGCCGTTCTAATGGCCTGACTTAACATATCTGGAACATTTCCCCATATGAGATTAATCAGATCACCATCGCGTTCTTTGATGCAATTTCTCAAAGTATCCAATTCCCTACCGCCAATATGGTTTTGGGGGAGATTCTGTAATTGAACCAGTCTGCCTGCAAAACGGCCGGAACGACTTGCTCCGTAATATTGAAACAACCCGTGTATTCTGCCATCTTTACACACAGACCTTTTAATTGCTTCATATTTAGCCGTAGAGGTTTTTGATATTAAAAGCTTAAGTTTTATTGCTCTTTTGATAAAGTCGTCATCAACAGACTGCAAAAGCTCTTGAGCAGTATTTTTTGTAAAGCTTGGAACTTCTAAGCCCATTTCAGACAGCCATGATTTGAACTGAACACCGCTGTTTGGGTTTTCTAACCCTGTCATAGTCTGAAGCTCAGTTGTGTTCTTTTCACCCTCGGCCTCATCAATAGCAATCGCACCTTCAACAAGTGTCATATCGACCTTGACTCCCCGGTCGTTTATCTTCTTGTCCAGCAAATAAACTTCTCTTTCAAATTCAGGCATTTTAACACCGTAATGGGTCAGATAGATGTATATTTCCTGCTCTGCCTCAACGTCCCGAATGTTATATTTAACAAACATTTCCCATTTATCAGGGTTATGCGCTGGAAGATTTCTTGTTCTTCCGCCATTCGCTTTGGTAGGCTTACACGGTTTACTAAATACATTGATCAGTGACCCGCCAATACCTAGCTTTCCTTTTTCCAGTTTAAGCACTTCTGACAGTTGTTTCAGACTGCCCGGAAACCCGTTCTGTAAAGCCATAGCCATTGTGCACTGCCATTGACTTGGAATGATTTTCCCCGGCCATTTCGTATTCAAGCACACCATCTCGAAGGAAGCGTTGTGTGCAACTTTGACGAACACATCTGAATCTAGCGCCTGCCAAAATTCAACCGGAATAAAATTTTCAATATTTGATGCTAGATCAATGGCTCTAACAGGTCCATCATCGAACGCATAGCTAATTAACAATATTTCAAAAGAGGGGTGCGTTGCATATGCATACACCCCACATTTAGTCAGATCAAGCTCACAGTACGTTTCGATGTCTACGTGCATAACATGATTAGAAATCATAGTCATCGTCCGCTTCAGTGTCTTCATCAAAATCGTCTACACTTGCGCCACCACCAATGAGTTCTCCTGCTTTTTTGAATTGTACACCTGACAAATAGATACCAACCCCTTTAGCCACGTTGTCATAAGCAGCTATACTGATAACGACATTGACATAAGAACCTGATTCGATTGGGCATTCTTCTTCATCGTATCTTTCTTTTGTTGGAGAAATTACTAAAGGCTTATTTCTTGCCTTAGCATTAACTCTGTAGCATCCTTCAAAAGCTGGATAATCTTCTGCTTTTTCATCACCATCAAGTAATGGATAATTTAAACTGGAAGGCCATTTATCCTTAGCTAATTGTTTTGCAAATTTTGTTTTTCCTTCTTCAAGAATTGCCTTCTCTAAATCCTTAATCTGTTGATGATCCTTAGGAATCAAGATAACGGCACTGAATTTCGCTTCCCCACCGCCAAAAGCTTCTGGGTGAAATAATTTAGGGAACGCAACTCTCACGTTGTTTAATCTCATTTTTGTTGACATGTTAATCTACTCTCCTTTTTCTACTTCAAATTCATCTTCTAATCTGTAACTTTCTCGTGTATCACTAATCGGAACAATGGTTGGCTTGCCTTTTGGTTTCTGCACCAGGTCGCCAAGCACTTCCTGAAATTTCTTCTTTCCAAGCTGTTTTTCCATCTCCGTGATGGTCTTAACACTTTGCCTAAAGATTTCATCATCTTTACAGCCGTAGTTCTTTAATGCTTCAATGACCGCATTTTCATCAATGTAACTTCTTCTTGTACGGGACTCTACGGCTTTATAGCCAGGAATTTCATCTCCATTAAGAATAGAGCCAAGCGCATAGCTTTCTACCGCATCTAGCCATCCGCGTATGATCGAAGCCGCAGCTAATGTATTAGCCAACTCTGTGTTGGTAAGTTCTGCAGGCTCAGTCAATGGCTCATCTGAGATATCATCAAAATCCTTCATGAGTGTATCCTCAGTGAATTTCATCAAGGCTCGGCATTTTGCTTTTGCTTTACAGAATCGGCAATGATCTCCTGGCACGTATTCACCTTCACCCTCACTCGCCATCTTGGCTCTTGGCTTGATATATCGTTCAGCGTAGCGCAGTAAATCATAGACATTCATTGAAAATTCGCTGATGGCATCTAATCTTGGTTGGAATATGCACATCTCCACGGTATCGAATTCAAACAGGAAATAAAATTCCTCAATAGCCCCTAAAGCATAGAGCATCATCTGCGGGTTATTTTCTGCACTTACCTCAACACCTCTGCCGTATTTATAATCAACAACGGATAAAACCCCGTCTTGAATAATGACACAGTCTGCGGTGCCAAAGCCGTCAGGAACATATTTACTAAAATCTACTTTTTGCTCAACGATAATGATTGAATGCTTCGGGTCAGTAATCTTTGATTCAACATAATCTGCATACTCTTTTGCATGTGTCTTCATCTCGTCGATGTCAAATCCAGCAGCTTTAGCCTTCTTTGTAACACCAGAAATGTTCGGCACTTCCTGTTTCAGTGCTTTTCTTAACGCTACCTCCGCATACTCATGCGCATAAGTTCCTTCAACCGCGAACGGTGAGGCAACACCTTCAAAGTTTTCTTCAAACAAAGCTGATGGCGTACAGTTTAGCCATCGGTGGGCTGAACTTGCACTCAAACGGGCATGTTCTCTTTTTGAATGGTCCATCAGTCTACATCTCCTTTAGCTTAGACATGTATTCTTCTAAGACTTCATCGGGCAGGTCGGACTGCTTCTCAACACCATATTCACTGGTCAGCACTTTAATCTCAGCACTCTTGCCAGAACGGGCAATATCTATTGATAAGTCCTTAATTGCTTGTCTTAGAGCCCTTGCGTCCGTCGCTTCTTTTACTGCTTCAGATTTTTGCTCTGATTCTTCGGAACTAACAATTTCACCTGTGATTTTTTCAGATTCAGTCTGAACTACAGTCTTATTAACAGAGCCGAAAGTCTCAATTAATCGATTCAGTAAGTCATTTGCCTTTGGGCTGAAATCAATTTCTACTCTAAAATCCATGTTATTTTTCCTCCACTTCTGGCTTATAGCCTTCTAATATCACATAATCATCCTTATCCGCTACCAGCGCTCCGCCTTGCGGCAATACAAGAAATGCTAAATACAGGCCAGGAAATACTTCTGCTGAACTTATACATTTAGCAATATCTCCAACTTTACAATAAGGGAGGCCTAAGTTTTTAACCATTTTCACGTATTCCCCATCTTTGGCCGGCCTTTTTATTTCCTGCACTTCTGGTTTAAGCGTTGCAACGAAAGGCTGCTGAGAAGCACCCACAGCCCCCTCTGGTCCTACTGGATCATTGCGACCTAAGGCGAGTAATCTGTCAAAAGCAATACATGCGCCTGTAGCAAAATCAAATTCATCTTCCGGTGAACATTTTGCTTCTGCTTTTTTCACGATGTTTTTTCCATCTTTCATTAAGGCAGTCGTTGTCTTTCCATCTGTATAAATAACGATGACTTGATTTGGCTTACGATTGTGTTCAACAAATTTCTCAAGGCTGATCACCGGAATGCCTTTGCCTGTAAAAGTCGAGACAGGATCACACCCTAAATAGGTATTACCCCCAAGCTGAACGCACATATAAGCCTTTCCAACATAGCTCAATTTTTCGATTTCATTTCCTGAGAACCAGTGTACCCTGGTTTCTTTAATCAACTTACAAAACTTCTTGTGTTCTTCTTCTGTCTTAATCTCAACAGCAAACTTTTCTTCTAAAAAATTTTCAATTGTGTATTCCATTGTTTTTCTCCTTTTTCTCTACCATTTTTCAATTCTTTGTGTTATAATTTTCATTGCTAAATCAATAGGCAGATGATATTCATTGCAGAATACATCTACCGGAATAATGGTCTCAGGGTAAGTGAGGCCATTTTTTCTTTTCATGTAGATAATCATGTCTCTACATTTGTTTCTGCCATAGCCAGTTAAAATAACAATATCGGCTATTCTAAGCATAAGAATCACCTCTTGTTGCTAGGAATATTTTCGATAAACCAATTTACTAACTGATAAGTTTAAATCAAACTGTTCATTCAGCTCCATCAATCTAACGGTATCTTCTAGGATTGGCTCCCTGTCGATAAGCATTTGCGGATTCATCTCAGACTTCTTAATCATTTTTGGGTAACCATGCATATTAGATACTGCTTTGTTGGCGATCGTATTTGCTTTGATGTAGTCTACTTTAGAGGCGCAAGATAATTTGTTTTTAAGCTCTTGCATTGTCTCTTTTTGGTGCTCCTTATCCAGCATTAAGAAAATTTCAAATCCTTCTAATCCTGAGGCTTCCCGTAAGGTCTTAAGCATTTCGTACACCCATCGTCTAAACGCTTTAGCTTCTGGTTTTCTACTTTGAAATACCGTGTCATAAATACCGTATTCATTGACAATCAACGCCTCTTGCTCACGACCTAATCTATCTACGATGGGGTTGTTTGAAACAACCTCGTCGTCTAGACGTTGCCTAACAAATTTAGGTGTTAATCCTAAAGCTTCGCAGACGTCTTTTAGTACGGCCCACCACTCCCCGTTTTTCCAAACAAAACGAATCTTATAGCCATTCCAATCTTCTGTTTTCATAGCAAAAGCTCCTCTCTTTTAACAAAGTGTCTTTTTGGAAACTTAAGTTGTAAAAAAAATAGACATTACCTCGTTTGGACTGAGATTTAATAACGAAATTATCATCTTAATTTCCCTTCTGTCGAATTCACTTCTGCCACTCAATTTCCTATTAAGAGCACTTTTGCTGATTCCAAGTTCATTTGCTAAATCCTTATGCAAAATACCGGCACCAACCATCTTCTGCCTTAAAGCAATTCCGTCCAATTTAATCACCTCCCTTTTTGTTCTGTGTCATTTAAGACACATAAAATATAGCACAGGCTTTAAGATTTGTAAAGTCCTAAATGACACTTTTTTAATATTTTTTATTTTTAAGTTGCAAAAATGACACTTTTGTTGTAGTATGATATTAGAGGTGGTGAAAAATATGGACATTGGAAAAATAATAAAGAATCGAAGAATAGAAAAAGGTCTGACACTTGAACAAGTCGGAGACAAAGTTGGGGTCGGAAAAAGCACAGTTCGAAAATGGGAAACTGGCATGATAGAAAACATGGGGCGAGATAAAATCGCAGCTCTTTCTAAGGTGCTGGATATAAGTCCTTTAGTTTTACTAAATATAGAGGCTGATGAACAAATCTATGAATCCGCCGGAATTGATTTCATGCGATTACCTTTATATAATGATCGCTTGTGTTGTGGTAATGGCGGATTTGTTGAAGACAATATCGTCGAATATATCCCTGTACCCTCTAAAGGGCTATCGACTTTTAGAGATAATTATTGCTTAATCGCGAAAGGTGAAAGCATGAAAGATGCTGGCATTAGCGATGGGGACTTACTAGTATTTGAAAAAGTGCCTAAAGTTGACAACGGAGTTATCGGTTGCTTTTGCGTTGGCGAAAACGAAGCCATGTGTAAAAAATACAAGGAACAGAATGGCATTGTAATGCTTCAGCCAATGAACAGTGACTTTGAACCCATCATTATTGATCCGTTGAATACTAATTTTAGATGCATTGGCCGTTTAAAAAAGGTCATTAAAAATTTTGATTGGGGAGACTAGCCATGGCCGAGCAAAAGAAATCGTACGAAGATATGACGATAGAAGAATTAAAAGAACAATTAGAAAAGGAAAAACTAATCCGAGAAATCAGTGAATTAAAACAAGTTAATAACGGCAATCCCGCTCCGGCGCTAAATAAAAGCAGCGTTGATGAGCAGGAAAAGAAAAAGCGTCGAGAAGATGCCTTTATACAAGTAATGAAAGATAGATATCCAACTGAGGATGTTGAAAAATTAGTTTTAGAACGCGAGCCAAAATTAAATCCTGAAGCACTGGAAAGAGTGAAGCTTAAAAGTCAAGAGTACATAAACAGCCAAAAGAAATTAAAAGAAATTATAGAAGAATCTAAGCGTTTAGAAAGTGAAGCTGCCGCGCGTGAGTCTGACGCCACTTTTGAATTCAAAAAATCCGGTAAAAAACTACACAGAGGATTTTGCTGTCCGAAATGCGGTAGTACAAACATATCTATTATTGATAATGCTGTTGGGGGCACAAAAACCACTTTAAACCTAAATCCCCTGCACCCTTTCACCGTAGTTAAAACAGAAAAGAAAGGCAAAAAAGTACGATCGAAAGGAAAAACAATCGCTGCCGTCGCAACAGGAGGTCTTTCTTTATTAGTTACTGGCGGAACAAAGAAAAGAGTTACAGAAGAATGGTATTGTCATGAGTGTGGCCATAGATGGTACAGAAAATAAAAAAGCCCCCCACTACCAATGAGAGACTTCATCAAGCGTGCTACCAACACGCCAGCGCGATAAAACATTTCCACCTGTTTTTATCACGCTCATTTTACCACAAAATTAGTAAAGGAGCAAATATAATATGACAAAAGAATATAAAGTAAAAACCCTTAAAAATGGGGAAAAGCGTTATATTTTTGACGTAAATCTTGGTTATCGTGCTGATGGTTCGCGAATCAGAACGACAGTTAGCGCAAAATCTATCAAAGAGGGAAGAAAAAAAGTAGCTGAATTACGTCTTGGTGAAAAGCAAGTCATAAACAATAGTGACTTGCTATTCGAAGACGCGTATCAGATGTATTTAGAGGACTGTAAAAGAAAAGGACAGAGCCCTGTAACTCTGTACCAAAAGCAGAATACACTTTCCTGGAATTTCTCTTATTTCACAAAAATTAAAATAACAAAAATAACCGATAAGGATATCAGTTTATGGTCTTCCGACCTCAGAGAAAATTACAAGGATGTTACCGCCAGACGAATAGAAGGTTACCTTTGTACATTTCTCAATTGGTGCAAAAAGAAAAAAATCATCACGATTAATCCTTTCGATTATGTCGATAAAACAAAAGTAAAAAAACAGGAACTGAATTTTTGGACAGAAGACGAATTCAAGCAGTTTATTTCCGTAGTAGATGATGACTATTATAAACTTGCCTTTACCGTTCTTTTCTACACCGGTGTCAGAAAAGGAGAATTATTCGGCCTTTCTTACGAGGATATTCAAGGCCACGAATTACATTTATCAAAAACCTACAAAGGAGTTGCAGTAAATGGAAATCACATATACACGGATTTTAAAACCGAAAAATCAAAACGTATTGTGCCACTTCCCGAATGGCTTGATATAGGAACTGGTACCGGGCTTATTTTCCCATACGGCTATGTAAACATCAGAAAAGTAGCAAATAGATACATGTCTGCGGCCAATGTCAAACGTATACGCATCCATGATTTCAGGCATAGTTACGTCGCAATGCTTATCAATAAAGGCGTGGATATCTATACTATTGCCGAGTTAGTTGGGCATACTGATATAAAAATGACTATGAATACATATGCACATTTATACCCAAATAAGCGTAGACAAATTAGTAAAATTCTGTAATTGGGAGTTAAAAGGAGTTAATCAGAAAAAAAACTCTGATTAAATGAAAGCTTTTTGCAAAATACTTCTTCAACACTTGAAGAAGTCTAAAAAAGCGCTCCGGCGCTTTTTTAGATACTTCCAGTGTTTTTTATTTTCTCAAAACTTATTGCCTTAGTCCCAAAAAATTTATATAATAGCTTGAGGAGGTGCTCGTGATGCTGATGAAAATACATAATGATTTTCAGGAAATGCTGGATCATATCCTGGAAAGTGATATTTCTATTGAAGCTAAAATCAAAAGCATTCAAACACATCTTCTAACCCATCAGGACCTCTATGAGGAAATGATGTTCTCCTGTTTTAATAAAGAGGACTTGCCCGATGACAATTATTTTTATATTACTTATACATATCTTGATCAGCCCATTGACAATACCCGTCCTGAAGAAATGGTTGTATCCATGCTTTATGACCGGGAAAATGGCTTCTATTTTGAAATCTCGGTATTAAATTACCCTAGGATGGGTGAAGAAAAAGTTCTAACCTTCAATCGTACCACATCATTTTTAAATTAGGAGGGATTTTTTTGCAGATTACAGAAACAGAAATAAAGAATCTTGCCGGTGATCCGAAAATCTATAAGGAAGGCATGACCTTGGCTAAACTCGGTGCCGTACAAACTTTCCAATATAATCAGGCATTAAATGCTTACTACGCTTTAGTCTATGAGAATGGCAAAAAACATGAAGTTATTATTTATCTTGACCGCAATAAACAAATTCAGCGTTTTCAATGCGACTGTCTAAGTTTTCGTGCCCGTCGAAGTGCCTGCCCTCATATCATTGCAACATTAAAAGCAATTGATGCTTCCAAAAATGAGGATCATCTCAGACAATTATCTAACAGTATCGCTATGGAGGGCATTTTAAATATTCCAGATCAGACTGCCCCTATAGATACTGATAAAACCATTATCCATACACAATTGATGTTAAATAGTGACGATATTCAAAAAAACGTATTTAATTCATATTTTCTTCAATTTAAAATTGGAATTTCAAAAAGTTATGTACTTAAAGATTTTTCTGAACTTTTTGAAGCTATTGAAAAACATGAAGATCTGCGTTATGGCAAGGATTTTACCTATTTGCCAGATATTCACACCTTTGAATCTGCATTTTTAAAAACCTTGAATTATCTTAAACCACTGTATGAGATTGACCAGCAAAGCAACGTCCGCTTTTTTGATGGAAAAAAAATATATCTTCCTAGCCATCAGCTAAAAGATATTTTAAAATTCTGGATGAATAAAGAGATTCAATTTGCGGACAGAACTGTAGAAGTTTCTGATGACACCTTTCCGGACTATATTGGTTTAAGCGTTCAGGCCGGAAGTATTATTGCGGATGTTTCCAAATTAAAAAAAGTTGTGTCAATTTTAGATGATGATACCATTCTTGTCGATGACCATATCCTTTATCTGGTGGACAAAAATACCGCTTCCATTCTTCATCCTTTTTTAGAAGCCAGCCGAATGGGACTGAATGAAGTGCGTTTTGATAACGACAAAAAACAAGCTTTTATCGAACACGTGATTCCTCATTTAGAAACTCTTATCACAATTCCGGAAAATATTCAGAATCTATACCGGCACGGAAAGCTGAAAGCCTGTCTCTATCTTGACCGAGTTAATTCAAGTATTTCGGCACGTCCGGAATTTACTTATGGCAACTATTCCTTCAATCCATTTTCTAAAGTCTCCATTCCCTACGACCATGGCAGACAGGTTTTAAGAGATAAAAAACGCGAACAAAAAATCATGCGCATTTTGGAAAAAGCAGAATTTATGGTAGCTCCAAGTCATCTTTACCTTGATGATGATGAAAAAATTCGCCGCTTTATTTTTGAATACCTTCCGCACTTACAAAATATTATGGAAATTTATTATTCTGATTCATTTAAACAAATTGTTCAGAAAAAAACTTTATCTGCCAATATTCGTCTAAACAGTCAGATCAACTTATTTGAAGTTGATTTTGATATTGAGGGAATGAGTTATCCTGAATTTCGTAAAATTCTTGAAAGTTACCGCCTCAATCGTCATTACTATCGATTAAAAGACGGTTCCTTCCTTTCTCTCGATGATCCGGACACTGTAGAAACTCTGGAAATGGCAGAGGATTTGAATTTAGACAAAAAAAGCTTTCAAAAAGGACAATTGGTTCTTCCTTTGAACCGCGCTTTCTATTTTGGTGATCATTTTAAGGAAAAATTATCGCGTGATGAAGCTTTTCAAAACTTTATGTCACGTTTTAACGCACCCGTCATCAGTGATATCAAATTGCCTGATAATCTGAATGGTACCCTGCGGGATTATCAGATCATTGGTTTCCAATGGCTTAAAACATTAGCCTATTATGGTTTAGGCGGAATTTTAGCCGATGATATGGGTTTAGGAAAAACACTGCAGACGATTACTTATATGCTGGATTATCAGTCCCAAAAAAAGGGCGTTCATTTAATTGTATCCCCTACTTCTTTAGTCTTTAACTGGCAGGAAGAAATCAACCGTTTTGCGCCCAGCTTAAAAATATTAATTGTTGCAGGCAACCAAAATGAGCGTTTAGAAAAGATTTCTCAAGTGTCCGGTTATGACATCGTCCTCACCTCATATCCTTTGCTGCGGCGCGATATTGAGGCTTATGACAACATTTTATTTGATACCTGTGTCCTTGATGAAGCTCAATATATTAAAAATGCCTCTTCCTTAAATGCTCAGGCAGCCAAAAAAATTCATGCGCGCATCCATTTTGCTTTAACTGGTACGCCAATTGAGAACTCACTTTCAGAACTATGGTCAATTTTTGATTTCATTTTGCCTGACTATTTTTCTAATCATCATTATTTCCGAAATAAATATGAAGTCCCAATCATTAAAGAGCAGGATGAACAAGCCAGCAAACTTCTGCAAAAGCAAATTCAGCCTTTCATTTTAAGAAGAATGAAAAAAGATGTACTGACAGAACTGCCGGATAAAATTGAGACAAAAATACCTGTCAAAATGACACCAAAGCAGGAAGAAGTATACTTCTCATATTTAAAGGAGAGTTTACGACTGATTGACCAGAATATTCGCAGCTTTGGTATTGATAAGACTCGTTTTGAAATTTTGAGCCGGCTCACGCATCTAAGACAAATTTGTAATCATCCTAGACTATTTTTAGAAAACTATGATGGTCAGAGTGCCAAGCTAAACACCTTAATCGAATTAATCAGGGAAGGTGTTGAAGGCGGACATCGCTTATTGATTTTCTCTCAATTCACCGGCATGTTAAAAATGATTCAGGATGAGTTAAATCACATTGAATTAGAACATTTTTATTTAGACGGTAATACGAAAATGGAAGACAGAGCAACAATGGTCAAACAATTCAACCAGGGCAAACGCTCCTTATTTCTGATTTCTTTAAAAGCCGGCGGTACCGGATTAAATCTTGTCGGTGCAGATATGGTCATTCATGTGGACCCTTGGTGGAATCCGGCAGTAGAAGATCAGGCAACAGACCGTGCTTATCGTATTGGTCAGCACCACACCGTCCAAGTAATCAAATTGATTACCTCACATTCTATTGAAGAAAAAATTTATGAACTGCAAAACAGTAAAAAAGATTTGATTGATGCCATTATTCAGCCAGGCGAGAATTTCCTGACACACTTGTCTGAAAATGAAATCTACGATTTATTCAGTAATGATTTTTAAAAAATAAAAAAAGCTGTAACAATTTTCATTTGTGTTACAGCTTTTTATTGCTTTTCTGGTTTATTTTAATCTTGCAACACCGGTTTCAATGGCGGTTTGGCTAACTGCTTTGGCAACAGCTTCAGCTACACGAGGATCTAAAGCAGAAGGAATAATATAGGTTTCTGATAATTCCTCAGCGCTGACAAGACCTGCAATACCTCTGGCAGCCGCTAACTTCATTTCTTCGTTAATTTTGCGTGCATGAACATCCAGGGCTCCTCTGAAAAGGCCCGGGAATGCTAAAACATTATTTACCTGATTTGGAAAATCGGAACGGCCTGTACCAACAATTCTGGCACCGCCGGCAATTGCTTCCTGATAAGTAATTTCTGGTTCAGGATTAGCCATGGCAAAGACAATCGCATCTTTTTTCATGCTGGCAACCATTTCTTTTGTCAGAAGTTTTGGTGCTGAAACACCGATAAACACGTCTGCCTGCTTTAAGGCTTCAGCCATCGTTAAGCGCTGGTGCGAACGGTTAGTAATTTGAGCCAGTTCTTTTGTAAGGAAATCATACTGCTGGGCATCTTCTTCAATCACAATGCCATTAATATTAAAACCAAAAATCTCTTTCACACCATATGCCAGCAGCATTTTGATAATAGAACTTCCTGCAGCTCCAGTACCACTGACAACAACGGTTAACTCTTCCGGTTTTTTATTAACTACTTTTAAGGCGTTCATTAAGGCTGCTGTGACAACGATTGCCGTCCCATGCTGATCATCATGAAAAATAGGAATGTCCAGTTCGTCAATCAGACGCCGTTCAATTTCAACGCAGCGAGGAGCACTGATATCCTCCAGATTGATGCCTCCAAAAGCAGGTGCTACTATTTTGCAGGTGCGAATGATTTCTTCCGTATCCTGAGTATCCAGGCAGATTGGAACCGCATCAACATTGGCAAATTTTTTAAATAAAACAGATTTTCCTTCCATAACAGGCAAAGCTGCTTCAGGACCGATATTGCCCAATCCAAGTACGGCACTCCCGTCTGTAATAACAGCAACGCTGTTAGACTTCCAGGTATATGTGTAAGCAGCCTGCTTGTCTTTTGCAATCTCCTGACAAGGTCTGGCTACCCCAGGCGTATAAGCCAAAGACAAGTCTTCCTTAGTGTTTAAATCTACTTTCAATGATACAGCTAATTTTCCTTTTGACTTTTTATGTAATTCAAGTGCTTCTTCATAGACGTTCATTTAATTTTCCTCCTAATAATGTCTCAATCCAAATCATCTTTCCTTGGTAATTTAACGTTGATACTGTTGCAGGAATGATAAAACTATCTCCCTGTCTGATTGGCTGTTGATTGCAGCTGCCTTCTCCTTCCAATACCGTTATCATTCTCATTGGTTCGTCATTTATGAAACAACAACTTCCATCTAAGGTAAATTTTGTGATACGAAAAAGTTCGTTATCAATAAAATTCACCTGAGTTAAGTCGCCATCATTTTTAAATTTTGGTGCTATTGCACAGCCGGTTGAAGGAACTGAGATTACATCAAGTGATTTTTGAATATGTAATTCTCTTTCGTTGCCATTTGCATCTTTGCGGTGGTAATCATAAACACGATAGGTAATATCTGACGACTGCTGAACCTCATAAATAAGTGAGCCTTTACAAATAGCATGCAATGTGCCGCTTGGAATCCAATAAAACTCGCCCGGATGAATGATGACAGTGTTTAATAATTCATCATAATGATCCAAAGCAATTGCTTTTTTTATTTCTTCCTTGCTTGAAGCACGATGCCCCATCACCATTTGTGCTCCCTCATCACAATCAATGACATACCAGCATTCCGATTTACCAATGGAGCCTTCATTTTTTTTGGCATATTGATCATCGGGATGCACCTGAACACTCAAATGCTCATTTGCATCAATCCATTTTATCAATACCGGAAATTGTGCAGACGATAGATTGCCAAACAATTCCCGATGGTTTGTATACAGCCAAGATAATGTTTTTCCCTGATACTTGCCATTAGCAATTTGACAATCTCCATGCGGATGGGCGGAAATACACCAGTTTTCTCCGGTATGATCATTGGGAATATCGAATCCCGCTGCGGTTCTTAAACGAGTTCCGCCCCAAATGGTTTCTTTAAAAACAGGTGACAAAAAAATCAAGCTATTCATTGGATCCCTCCTTAAAATATTCATCAGGGCTGAAAACATCAATTCCGTTTTCCTTTAAAAGTTTTACAAATACACCATCACCTAAAACCAGCTTTTTTTGAAAATTGCCATCGTAAACCATACCAATGCCGCAGCTTGGACTTCTAGGCATCAATATGGCCTTTGTTGCATTGACTGCTTTAGCTATTGCCAAAGCTTTTTTTGCGCCATCAACAAAAAACTCCGTCATATCTTCACCATCACAATTAATCACTTTATCTTCTTTGATTTCACACGGTACTCTGGGAACTGAAAGGCCTCCTAACATTTCCGGACAGACAGGAACCACTTTTTGATTTTCAACAAGAGCAACAATTCGACTGTCTGTGTTGTTATTCTTTCCGCTGTATTTACAGGCCATACCCGCCAAACATGCACTGCAGATCATCATATTGTTAATTCCTCCAAAAGTTTTTTAAGTGTTTCTGCATCATTGACAATATACGAAGCACCTGCTTCCTGTAATTCATCTCTGGTACGATTACCCCATGTTACACCAACTGTTTTGACACCAGCATTTTTTCCCGTAATGATATCAACATTACTGTCTCCAATGAAAATCGTCTTTTCTCTATCCATTTGATATGCCTGCATAGCATTTAGCACAAAATAAGGATTAGGTTTTGCCGGTACAGAATCAACCTGACCCTGAACAAAATTCAATCCATTTCCAAATAATCCATCACAGATTTTCTTAGCAAGCGCATCCGGCTTATTAGTTATAACGCCTAATACATGGTTCTCTTTATTTAACTGATCTATCAACGCTTTAATCCCAGGATAAGCAACCGTATGATCCAGGCAATGTTCCCAGTAATATTCATCAAAAAGTGATCTTGCTTGTTTATAAATAAGTGCATCCTCTGTACCAAATGCACGTTCCAGTAATTTTTTAACACCATTACCTACAAAATAGCGGTACGATTCTTTAGAATGTCCAGGATAGCCCATTGTTTTTAAAGCATGCTCAGCAGCATCCATTAAGTCGTCCAACGAATCAACCAATGTGCCATCCAAGTCAAACAAAAACATCATTTTCAATCATCTCCTCATTGAACACAATTAGTATAATCATCCTGCTCTTTAAAGTCAAGATATGCGAAAAAAAAGGCCCTTGAAGGCCTTTAACATTTGATAAACTGTTCAATTGGCAAGACAAATATTGTTGCACCGCCAACCATGACATCAACCATAATTGGCGTAAAAAATTCGCCCATTTCACTTGGTGGTACTGTTGGTTCTTTCTCCACACGTTTACGAGCATTGGCTTTGATAATATCAATGCACGCATCTACACGATCATCATCTGTACCAATGAAAAAAGTCGTGTTTCCTTTCTTTAAAAATCCTCCTGTAGTTGACAATTTTGTTACAAAAAATCCGTTTTCAGTCAGCGCTGAAGAAACCGTTGAGCTATCATCACTATTGACAATTCCAATAATCAGTTTCATAAAATCAACTCCTTTATCTGATATTTATATTTTATCACTTATCTCTAAAAAAATCACCACATATTATCTTTCTTTTAAGTAATTTACAAAAATTTTACTTTTTTTAAGTCCAATCAATCAAATGATTTGTTCAAACAAGTAAAATGCGGTAAAATAAGAATGCTATATATCAAAGAAAGGAAGTTAGTTATGTCAGAAGAATGTAAAAGCACTGAATGCGGCAGTCAGGAAAAATGTCAGGGATGTCCTTCTAATGCACAAGGAGGATTTTTAAAACCTACACACAAATTAAATAAAATTAGACATGTCATTGGTGTTGTCAGTGGAAAGGGAGGCGTAGGAAAATCCTCCGTAACGGCTATGCTGGCAACAGCCGCAAAACAGCAAGGTTTCAAAGTTGGTATTCTTGATGCAGATATTACCGGTCCTTCAATACCAAAAGCATTCGGAATCCAAGATCAAGCCTACGGCACTGAAGATGGTATCATTCCAGCAAACTCAAATGGAGATATCAAAATTATGTCAATCAACTTATTACTAGAAGATCCAGAACAGCCTGTTTTATGGCGTGGGCCTATTCTGGGAAATATGGTCACTCAATTTTGGACAGATGTCATATGGGGAGAACTTGATTATTTATTTGTAGATATGCCTCCAGGAACTGGTGATGTTCCTTTGACAGTATTCCAGTCATTGCCACTTACAGGAATTGTTGTAGTTACTGCGGCACAGGATCTTGTCAGCATGATTGTTGGCAAAGCTATTCATATGGCAAATCAGATGAATATTCCTATTTTAGGCATTATTGAAAACATGAGCTACTTCATTTGTCCAAACTGCAATGAACGACATTATATTTTTGGACAGAGTCATTTGGATGAAGTAAGTAAAAAATATCATGTTAATGTGCTTGCCAATTTGCCTCTAAATCCAGAAATTGCCAGACTATGCGATTGCGGCGAAATTGAAAATCTTGCGGATAATCCACTAACAGACGTTATGAAAAAAATAGCTGAATCATAAAAAAGATGGGCACTCCATCTTTTTATTTTGCATTATGAAAATCCAGAATAGCAATATTTTTTTAATTTTACCCTCTAATTTCATTTGTCTTAAGCTCTGTCATGTCATTTAATCTAATATAAATAAAAACAGAGAACTTTAAACTATTGTCAGCTCAATAGAATCAGTTCTCCGTTTTTTAATATGTTATCTGAAATGGTTAAGAGTCATAATTTAAATAGACTTAATGTGAATATTTTTTGCGATATAATACTACTGCTGCAAAAATACTAATCAGCATTGCCGCACCAAATAACACAACCGGTGCCTGATCACCTGTATTTGTGATAGTTGTGCCTGGTGTATTAGGACTTCCTGGGTTAGTAGGTGTTGTTGGTGTATTACCATTGTCTTTTGGTGTTAATGCACCATTAGCAGCTCTCAAACTGCTCAATGCAGTATTGATATCACTTTGAGTTGCATTTTCATTTTCTAAAACCTTTTTAGCTGCTGCAATAGCATCTGCAAATCCTTCAGTGTTGTTGTACTTTTCAAGATCAATCTTTTCAGATTCAGAAATAAGATCTTTCAGTTCCTCAACAGAAGCTATAGTAACTAATTTACTCTGAGCATCCTGTAATGCAAGGATTGCCTGATTAACTTCTTCAACAGTTGCATTATCATTTTCGCTAACAGCTATAGCAGATGTCAATGCTGTATTAAATACATTCGCTGTATTTTCAGTATAAAGACTCGTATCAATTTCTTTTGCATCTGCAATGATCTGATTCAACTCTGTTTTATCTGTTTTTGCTACAAGACCATTAACAATACTTAACAGTTTTTCAGTCTGAGCATTAACATCATTTTGTAATGCATCATGATCATCATAAACTGCTTTAGCCTCTTTCAAAGCATCAGCTAATAAAGATTTGCTCTCGTTATCAATGTAATTTTCAAGATCAATCGCTTCTGCCTCAGCAATCGCATTTCCTAAATCAGTCTTTTCTGCTGTAGGAATTAATTTTGTCATAGCATCTCTTAAATCATTTGCTGCTGCATTAACTTCTTCCTGTGTTGCTCCTTCGTTTTCTAAAACATGCTGAGCATTCACTAATGATTCATTGAAAATATCTTTGTTTGTACTAATGAAATCATCAAGATTTAATGCAGTTGCCTCAGCAACAACAGCTTCTAATTCAGATGTATCAACAGGAATTTTCGCATCTGTATTGAATGTGAAGTAGTCAATGTTTGCACCATTTGCGGAAGAAATTGTGAATCTAATCGTATGTTGTCCAGCAGTTAAGATAAATGGATCACTTTCTTCACTAGTTGCATATCTGCCCCAATCATTTGTATTTGTTAAAGCCAGACTTACGCCAGTATCTTTACCATCAACAGAAACAGCTAAAGTGACACCATCATTTGGTGTTCCATAAGAAGCTGTTACAGTGTATTCTCCTTCTGCAAGCGCTTTTACATCATATTCAAACCAATCATTTGTATTTGTTTCAGAAATATTGTAACCCTGATTTCTTGGTTCTAAATTAATTCCATAACTGTTTGCATAAGCCTCAGCTTCAATTCTGCCTGGAACTGCATAAATTGTTTTTGATGTAAAATCAAGATAATTAATTGTATAGTTTGTATCCGTAAAATTCAATTGAATGTCATGAATACCCTCTGATAATTCCAAAGGTACAATAACAGCGCCATTACCAGACCATGTAACAGCTAATTTTTTAGAATCAACCTTTTGACCATCTACTAAGAAGTCAATTGCCTGATTACTAATAGACCAAATATCATTTGTTGTGTAGTTAACAGTTAACATATATGTACCTGCATTAACTGCATTAACGGTATAAGCACATGAATTAACATCGTTTGTAACCTTTATATTCGCAGAAACGCGATTAGGAAGAGGTACAGGTGCTGATTCTACAGTAATGTGAATAGTAATTTCAGTATGAGCCGTGCCATCTGTTACTGCTACAGTGACATCAAATTCACCTGCTATTCCTGGAGTCCAAGTAATTTCACCAGTTGACGCATTAACATTAACACCAGCAGGCATTTCTAATCCATAATAAGTTAAAGCATCATTATCTGCATCAGATGCTGTAAGCTGCAATGATAATGGTTCGAACTGCTTTGTAACAACAGAATCAACTGCATCAAAAACAGGTGCATGATTATCTGCTGTATTTCCTTTAGGCATTGTCCATGTCAAAGTTGTAAAGCCGTTAGCAATTGTGATATTGCCTGTTTTTCCGCCAACGCTGATATTGACTGTCTTCTCACCGCCGGTATTATTTAATACCATCACATACTCAGCAGTATCACCGTTGTCTTTATTAATATATGTTGCATTGGTTACGCCATTTTGTGGATCTGATGAATATACTCTTGTTGCACCGGCATCAAGATATTTTGCCATCTG